>JACCDR010107804.1_pt1 | contig 44322 bp, 48 predicted proteins | sample 7446431 | NCBI WGS metagenome assembly JACCDR01 (sample SAMN15323443, study PRJNA562643) | freshwater metagenome | isolation source: river surface water | place: USA:Blue River Watershed | collected 2017-08-17
CCCTAGCAAATCCAATGAAGTGTTGAATAAACCTAATCCGTTTCCACTAACAACGCCGACCATGTTCAAGCTCCTGAGATGTACCCGTAATAATGTATGAGGCGATAGGAGCAAGCGGGTAAGGAAGCGCCAAGCAAGCTCAAATCGCAATAACTGAGCTTTAATCCCTTTGGCGAGGAAAAGGTTTAGGGGGAAATGATTAAAATGTGATGTGTATCACAAAAAATGAGCTTGAGGTGTTTGATTTGCCGTCCTTGGCTTAGGTGGCAGAGGGTTAGCTCCACGCCATAAACGGATTCAAGACCCTGTGCCATCCCGTAAATTTCAGCGGGGCGTTGAGCACAGTCAGACAGATACAGTCTTCATTTTGCAGTGCGGTGGGGCTGTGTTTGTGGCTGGCGTCGCGAGCGATGAAGTCGCCTTCATGATATACGCCGAGTTCATCTGAAAAGCCCCCACTTAAAATTACCGTGTATTCGAATCCTTTATGCGTATGTTTTGGCACCTTGGCGCCGGCACTGATTTTTTGCAGCGCAATTTGAAAACCTTTTGCGTTGACGAGATGTGTTAAATCAAATTTGCTAATTTCTTTTGTTTGACGTTGCCAGGGTAAATCCGAGAGTGACGCGGGTAGGTAGCGCAACAATGGATTGGTGAAATGTTGAATGGTTTTTTCTGGCATGGGGTGCTCTATCTTCACTGCTGCCGGTGCGCGCTGAGTTTTTGGTTCCAGTTTTTGAATCAGTGCATCAAATTCTGAATCGTTCGTGCTCGCAGGCGTTATTGCTTCCAGCAAAGCACCTCCCAAGTGATTAAAATTTTTCACATGGGTGCGGCATTCGTGACAAAAGCATAAATGCATGGATACCGCTAATGCTTGCGGAATACTTAAACTTCCCGCTGCATAATTCATTAAGGTCATATCATCTGGATGATAGGCACTCATAGCTCTTTTGCCTCAAACATAACACGTAATTTTTGCAGTGATAGGCGTAAGCGGCCTTTCACAGTTCCCAGCGGAATATTCAATTCTTCCGCTACTTCTTCATGGGTTTTGCCTTCGTAATACACTTTGCGCAGAGCAATCATTTGCTCTTCCGGTAGTTTATCGATGGCGGCTTTTACAAATTTTTCAGTCGATAAATTTTGAATAGAACAAATGGTGGTGTCTTCTGTTGGGATCTGCCAGAGATCTTCAGTTTCAATCACCACTTCTGCTTTTGTACGATTTAATTTGCGCAGTATGTCGATGCGTTGGTTGCGCGTGATGGTAAATATCCACGTCGATACCGATGCTAAGGCTTCAGAATATTTATCTGCATTGCGCCACACGTTGATCATCACTTCTTGTACCAAGACTTCAGCATATTGACTGAAGCCTTGGTTAATTGCATAAGCTTTTATGCGTGGTGCAAAGTGTGTGTAAATCTCACGAAATGCTGCTTTGTCGTCATGCTCTGCAACCCGTGCCAGCAGTGCGCCCCAATCGGGACCATCGGTATTCGCTGGATCTGAGCCATTCATCGACTTTGCCCTTATGTTGGTCGCCATTTGATGCCCCATTATCGCTGATCGCTGAAATATACATAACCCATAATCAACTGATACGCGCTTTCTCTTGGGAGCGATCAATCTATTCAGTATGGATTGATATTTTTGTGCAGCGCTGAACAGTTTTGAATTCTGCTGGGCGTGAATGGGATCTCGGTGTTGATCGCCACGAAAAAGGGCGGCGTAAACACAGCCGCATTCTCGATCGAACAGATCGAAATTCCCCGCACACCAATAACAAATCAATGAGAGGTAAGGATCATGAAGCTAACTAAACAGTGCCTGATTGCCGTATTAAGTCTCGCGATCATAGGCTGTGGCAGTGATGACGATAAAAAAACGACCAAGCCCATGCCTGAAGCGCCATTAAGTGCCAAGGTTCGTGTGTTCCATGGCTCCGCGGATGCCCCCAAAGTGAATCTGTGGGTGGGCGGTAGCGTGGTAGCCGAAGCCTTGGACTATCAAGAATCAACAGGATATCTGACTCTGCCAGAGGGAAAATATGATGTGGCCGTTGAAGGTATCATCCCCGGCGGTAATGCGGTGGTTATAGGCCCCGTTAATTTAACCTTTAGTGGCAATACTGATTACGACATTATTGCGACCAATAGCGTCGCCAATATCGAGCCTTTGGTGTTGGCCGATACAGGTAGCTTGAGTGATAACAGTAAAGTGCGCGTGCGAGTTGCGCATTTGGCGGCAGCAGCACCGAAAGTGAAAGTCTTCGTCACGGCGCCTGATGTGAGCTTAAGTGGCCTGATGCCTCTGGGGAGTTTTGAGTTCAAAGAAACCCTAGGCGCCGTTGAAGTGGCAGCCGGTGATTATCAGATTCGTGTCACGACTACCGATAACACCTTGGTGTTTGATTCTGGCCGGGTCAGTCTTGCTGCCGGTAAAGATCTGCTAATTGGTGCCGTGCCGAATGTCGGAACAGGTGAGTCGCCTATTAGCCTTGCCGTACTGGATGGCAATAACGTCGCTGTGTTGTATGACAAATCCGCAGGAGCGAATTTGCGTGTGGTGCACGACTCGGCGGATGCACCAGCAGTGGATGTGTTGGCTAACAATAGTGAAACGCCAGCCATTAGCAATTTGGCGTTTCCAGATTTCACGGGATATTTGAATCTCTCTGCCGCCACCTACAATTTCAAAGTGGTGGGTGCTGGTACGCTCACTCCAGCCGTTATCGATGCTGATGTGCCTTTGGCGAATGGTATGGAATACACGCTGTTGGCCGTTGGTGCCTTGGCGAATATAGAGCCACTGCTGCTCACCGACAACAACCGCAGTGTTGCTACTGAAGGGAAAGTGCGTTTGGTACATGGCTCAAGCTTGGCGGGTCTGGTAGATATTTATGTATTGCCTGAAGGCACCGCCTTGGTTGATCAAGCTCCTGCGTTTAGCGACGTACCTTTCAAAGCGGAGACTGGTTATGTATCCCTTGCGGCAGGTAGCTACGATGTGATCATCACCCCTGCCAACAATCCCAGTACACAGGCCATCAAGGTAACGGTTGATGTGGAAGCCGGTGGTGTTTACACCGCAATTGCTCGCGACGGTGTGAATTTAACAACACCATTGAGTGTCATAGGTTTGGATGGTTTGGCTGCAAACTAAAGTCTCATCAAAGCTCCGAGAAAACGCCCGGCACTTGCTGGGCGTTTTTGTTTTACACTTAGACTCAGATAAATATTGTTCACTACAAGGATTATTGAATGCTTCAGCTATTGTTATGTCGCAGGCTCAGTGTAATTCTGACTGCGTTGTTATGCGGATGTGATCCTTCTTCATCGGCGATTACCACGAGTAAACCCTTTATGCAGTTGTGCCCTGGATTTGTAGAAACGGGCAAAGCTCCCTTGGTGTTTGGTGCGGAGTGTGGTGAGTTAACGGTTAACGAAAATCCTGCTGATCTGAATAGCCCTGATATTAAGTTGTCCATTCTTCGCTTGCCTGCCATCAGCCCTGCACCAGCGCTTGATCCTTTATTCTTAATTCAAGGCGGTCCCGGTGGCTCTTCAGTGGATATGGCTACTCAAATTCATGGGTACTTTGCCGATGTGCGTAAAAATCGTGATTTAATTTTTGTGGACCAGCGCGGCACCGGTAAATCTAATCCCTTGACGTGTGATGAGTTGTCGGAAGCGGATGCTCATTTGCTGGATGGTGAGCAAACAGAAAAATATCTCGCGCTCATGAAAGCCTGCGCATTGAAGTATCAAGACCATATTCCTTTTTACACAACTCCCTATGCGGTTCAGGATTTGGATGCAGTACGTATTGCATTAGGTTACGAGCGTATCAATTTATGGGGCGCATCTTACGGTACGCGAGTGGCGCTTGAGTATGCGCGCCAGTATCCACAGCATGCGCGAACCATGGTGTTGGATGGCGTAGCGCCGACGGCAATAGCGCTGCCGAAATATTTTTCGCGCGATGCAATGGCTGCACTTACGGCGGTGAATGCTGAATGTATGGCGCAACCAGAGTGCGTGAATGAATTTGGCGATATTGCCCAAAAAGCACAATTAGTTGTGGAGCGTTTACGTGTGGCGCAACAAGTAAATAAACCTATAGTGGCATCCTTCGAGCACCCTCGCTATCAGCGGCGAGAAGAATTAACACTCACGCCAAAAGTTTTTTCATCGCTCGTATTTATGTCGCTCTATTCCCGTGATCTTACCGTGTTGTTACCAAGAGCGATCAGCCAAGCGGCGCAGGATGATTTTCGTTTAATTGCAGCACTATCCGCTTTAGTATCCGAAAAAAATACGTCATTGGCGGTAAGCGAAGCGCTGCATTTTAGTGTGGTTTGTAATGAGGATTGGCATTTTGTCAGTGCGGATGATATTCAAAATCTGCCTGCGTTTTTAGGGATGAATAAATTGCAGGAAATGTCAGAGATATGTGCTTTTTGGCCGAAAGGAATTTTGCCGGAGACGTATTGGGAACCGATAAAAAGCGATGTGCCTGCATTAGTTTTATCCGGTAAGCGTGACCCGGTGACGCCGGTATCATGGGCAGATTCTGTGATTGAACATTTATCCAATGCAACTAGTCTCATGGCGGCGGGAGGCAATCATGTGATCTCTACCGAAGGTTGTCTGCCTCAATTGATTGCACAATTTATAGAGCAAGGAAATATGCACAATATTAAAACCGATTGTGTGCAACAGATAAAACCTCTGCCATTAGTCTTGGGCGCGCATCAAAAAAGTAGTGCTCGTTCGATGTCATCCGCAGGGAGTCAGAAGCCATGATTCGCATTGAACATCTCACCAAACAGTTTTCAACAAAATCACCACAAGGATTTTCTTGGCCCAGGTTTGCAAAAAAAACAGAAACCAAAACGATCACAGCATTAGATGATGTGAGTTTTACATTGAATGATGGCGAAATAACGGGATTGCTCGGCTTAAATGGTGCGGGTAAATCGACACTGCTGCGCTTAATTTATGGGTTACTACAGCCGACGGCGGGTGATGTATGGATAAACGATGTTCATGTGAGTGAAAACCCTAACGCTGCACGCCAACAATTAGGTGTGTTACCTGATGATACGGGTTTATATAAGCGTCTTACTGCACGAGAAAACATTCGTTATTTTGGTGAGTTGCAAGGGTTGAGCGGCAGCAATTTAGAAGATGCGATTAATCAATTAATAAATTGTCTGGGTATGATGTCGATTGCCGATCGCCGCACCGAAAGTTTTTCTTTAGGTGAGCGCATGAAGACAGCCTTGGCGCGCGCGATTGTTCACCAGCCCCAACATGTGTTGTTAGATGAACCAACGAATGGTTTAGATGTGATTACCACTCGTGCGGTGCGGCATTTATTGCAAACGCTAAAATCGGAAGGGCGCTGTATTGTTTTTTCCAGTCATTTAATGCATGAGGTCAGTGGTTTGTGTGATCGGATTATTGTGATATCACAAGGAAAAGTTTTGGCAGATGGCGGTTTGGACGTGGTGTTAGAGGCAGGAAAATCGAATAATTTAGAAGACGCTTTTGTTAATTTGGTGCAGCACAATCGCTCACAGGAGCATGATCATGCATAGCGCATCCCTCCAAACGGTACTGCAAAAAATTGGCGTTGTCTTCCGCAAAGAGTGGCGTGATGCTTGGCGTGATAAGCGCAGTTTGCGTATGGCATTTTTAATGCCGGTGTACTTTGTGGCTATGTTTGTCGCATCATCTTTATTTGTTATTCATATGGCCAATCAATCTCGTGCTACGACAACGGAACCTATTAACTTACCTGTTGTTGGCGCTGAACACTTGCCTGCGCTTATCGATTGGCTGCAGGAGCGAGGTATTCATGTTGAGCCTGTCGATAACTATGCGTATCAACAGGTAGAGCAAGGAAAAATAGATTACGCACTCATTATCCCTGAAGATGCGCGCGAAAAATTTGCTAGCGGTGAATTTGTTGAGCTGGCGTTAGTGTTTGATGCGACTAACAACAAAATTCAAGGCGCTTTGAATTTTGTGCGTCAGCAGGTGAATGGATGGAATACACGAATCGGTAGTTTGCGATTGTTATCGCGCGGTATATCGCCTTCCATTACAAACCCTGTGTATTTGCGCGATGTCAATATTGCCAGTGATGAGAAAATGGGTTTTTTTGTCATGATGAGTTTGCCAATGTTACTCATTTTAACGGCATTTATGAGCAGTGTTGGATTCAGTGCTGATATGACCGCCGGTGAGCGCGAGCGTCGTTCTTTGGAATCATTGCTGATTACCCCAGTGTCATCCAGTGATTTACTCTTCGGTAAATGGCTCAATAGTTTTTCGCTCACGCTTTTAGTGTTGTTGGTGGAATTGAGCTTATTCGCAATGGCGTTTGCCTATATACCGTTTAAAGAAATTGGTTTGAAAGTGGATGTAACTCCTTGGGATTTACTCATAGTTATGTTTGTTCTTTTTATGGTTGCATTGATTGCAACGCCCTTACAATTTGCTATATCCATCTTTGCTCGCAATTTTAAAGATGCCCAAATGCATATGGGCATCATGATTTTTATTCCGATGATCCCGCTGTTGTACACGCTGTTCAACCCCAGTGCCTATGCGGATTGGTTTCGGTGGGTGCCTGTATTGGGGCATCAAGTGTTAATTAAGGAGTTGTTGCTGGGCAGCAACATTATGCTCATCGATTTTGCAAAATTGTTGGTGGTCTCTACCGGAGTGGGTGGTTTTTTGTTGTGGTTTACCATGAGGCAATTGCGCAAACCCAGTATTGTTTACGGTGTATAAATCACTAAAAATACTTCACACAATAAAGACGCTTAAGCGCTCTTTTTGTGTGAAGTTTCACCGCAACTCTTTAAAGAAATGACGCTATTGCGGAGGCTGCGTCGTGTTGAAGTGGGCATAATTCATCATGCCCGCATAAAAATTTTCCAGATTTTCATACGCTGAAAAATCCACACGTTTCCGAAAAATTGCCCACCCCATAAAACAGGCCAAACGCAGCTGTGCATCATTATAAGGTGCCTGTAGCGGCAGCTTGAGGGAGTTAAGCTCGGCAAGGGTGGATTGAACTCTTTCTGCCTGACGCTGTAAGTAGGGCACCTTATGGATGTCTACTTTATCGCGCTCAATAAAAAATAAATTAACGGTTGAATCCAGCGCCGTGGTTGCCATGCAAAACTCGTCTAACTCTTTTGCGGTAGCGCAAAATGACTGTCCTGATTTTTCCCGCAAATATTTGATAATTGAACATGAATCTGTAAAAAAATTATCGCCATCTTGCAAAAATGGAACGCGTTTAGTAGGCGATTTTTCCGCGCTACTCGCCGCATCTGTTTCAATAAATTCAAAAGCTTGCTGTGTTTCCAGTAGAACGATACGACAGTGGCGCACAAAAGGTGATGTGTAGCTTCCGTAGAGTTTCATAATGCCTCTTTCAGGTTGTTTGATTGAACGTTGGTGAATAGATAAAACACTGCTTTCAAAATTTTTTTATATTCCAACTGGGTTTTTGACAAACGATTAGGTGCTGAGGACACTAGCCAAATAGTGAATCTCAACTTTTTTGTTGGAACGCTAATGGCTGTCACTTGAATTCTCATCAGTAAGTAAAGGGAGTCTTATTATGCACAATCTTTCTGCAAAGTCTGCAATTCCACCCGCTGCACCAACGGGTACATCTCAAAGCTCCACCCTGTCTGAGCGTTTGAAAAATGTGTTAGATGATAAGCGTGGCGTACAAAAAGCAGTACCTATTGATCTTGGGCGTTATTTAAATGAATCGCAATTGTTGGCGCTACACAGTCTGGAGGGATTTGGTTGGCAATTGAGTTTTGTGCGCCGCCCTTTGTTTATGCCTTCTGTCGTCGTAGTCTCTAACCCCGAGGCAAATCAGCACGCCGTGTTAGAGGAGGACGGTTCGGTAAATTTAAAACCCGCCATAGAATTTCGACATTAATCTATTGAAGGGCATTTTTTGTGGTGTATCTGGGGGTTATCTGTGAGTGATGATCTGTGAATAGGGTGTTATGGTGACATCCTATTCAGCTTTAATTCAGTCCTTGGTGAATAGTATGGATTCTAGGTTAATACTGGAGTCCGGCTATGAAAATCTTCACTCTTTTTGGCATGGTGCTGATCTTGTTTGGCGTTACGGCTTGTGGTGGCGACCACGCAGCGGATGACCCTGAAGATTATGTTCCGGAGCTGCGCTATTTCGATATCATCGATAGTTATGGTGTGGATACGGCGCGTAATCCACGCACTGAATTAGCCTTGAGCCCCTTCGAATACGGTGGTTTGTTCGAAATATTTTGGGGTGTAAATAGTTTGGAGGATTACACGGTCTCGCTAAAAATTAATGATCGCGCGACGCTTTTGAACAGTATTACGGTTCATTCCGAAGTCTGTGGGGCGAATAAGTGGTGCGATCAGGCGGGAAGTTTGGTGTGTGAATACACGGAAGATTTTTATTTGTCGTGCGATAACTCTGGCCGACTTGCGGATATAGCGCCGCTATTTCCTAACGACCCGCCGCAAACGCTCTATTTGTTTTTGGAGGTTTGCGACAATGATTCATTCTATTGTGAATATGACTACTACCCTGTTGAGATGCAGTAATTAGCCGTTTTGTTTTTATTTCAGAGTGCGTCAAATTTCATAACGCGTCAAATTTCAGGGCAGGTTAAATTTCAGAGCGCGCTAACGGAATCATTCAAACGAATGATTCCGGATTCAAGAATTCTGGCGGTAATGCCTCCGTGTCCTTTTACTGCATTGTAACCACCGGCGCCGAAAGTGGCTTCCATTGCGGAACAGGGGTCGCATAACCCGGTGTATTCTAATAGCGCCTTGCCAACACGAAACCGCTTGCCTTTCAATGCCAATAAATTAATACCGCTCACGGCAATATTGCGACGTAATAATTCGGGTGCTACTGAATCGCGTCCTACTAAGGCGGCGATAACGGCTAAGTGTTCCCACTGAATGAGCGTAACATGGCGCTTACCGTTTTTGCCTTTGTATCTGTCGCCGACTAAGCCTACAGTTACGCTTGCATCTACCGCATCCACAATCTGCATGGGCATTTTTGTGACTTTTCCGCTGTCTGTAGTTTGATGCGGCGGCCTAATACCTATCCACTTTACAGTGCCAATTTGCGGTAGGTGATTAAGCAATTCGGATAGCGAGGTACTCATCATTTATAGTGTGCAGAATTCGGTAATTTTTTCGTCCACTTTGGGGCCGGATTTTTCATTTTTTTGTTGTTTCCAAAATTTGCACTCCACCGTATTTTCTTTTTCTAGCTTGCGCTTGGCCAGTAAATCGGCTTCTTCTTTTTCGGCAAGCGCTTTCTCGCGGCGGGCTTCGGCCTCTTTAACAAAATCGTTACTGCTATTGCTCTGAGTGGATTCAATAACGGCCAGTTCTGGTTGTGTTTGAGCTATCTCGCTTGTGGTGGCCTTGTTTTTAAAAATGATGATGGCGAACACAAACGCTGCCAACACAAAACCAATAAGCACCAGCTTGTTTAACGAGAGGTTCATGTTATCTCCTTATCGAGGTATCTCCATATTGCCATATGGAACAATCAGTTGGGCTTGAGATGGAAAGTCATGCAATGCCGGCATCATACGAGGGAATCGGGGTTTTGTGAATGTGTCGCCCAAATAAATCATTGACGTTACGCGCACTCTCGCTGGCTGCATAAAATGTCCATAGTGTGTCTTTATTCCCATATATTTACCTGATAAGGCATATAGTCCCTGCGCTCATCATGATTTCAGCCGCTGGCTGTCGACTACTACAAGATCCATGGATGTTGCTCCGAGGCGTGAGACTCCCCTTACTGCTAAGGGACAACAAATAGTATCAAGGCATCACAGAGCACCAAGGCATCATATCTTCAGGCATTGAATAGTGCGATTGATTGCATTATTTCGGTGCGTCGCGTCCAAAAAAGATCTTAATGGATGTTGTTTGAACGTATCTCCACGGGTTCCATCATTACAGTAAAACCGATTTATACAGCCAGAAAACAAAAAAATACGCCAGAGCGTCATTCTTAAGATTTTTTGTGCCACCAACATCATAACAATATTCAGATTTGTAACCGTTTGATGGGCGATATTTATCGTACGAGTGCGCGGTGGCCTGATTAATGCAACCAAAAAAGGTGATTAACCTGTGAATGTAGGTCAACACCTGTGGCGGTATTTTTGAGGAGGTCGCGATGAAAAATCAGCCAATGAGTGATGTGTTAATGAACCCTATTCCCTTATCGGGACAGCCCCAAGTTATTCGTTTCCATCATTCAAAAATTTTGGCGCTGTTCCGTGCGTTAGATAGTTTTCTGGTGGTTGTTTTGCTGTGGATGTGTTTGCATTTTCTGCAATTACCTTGGACAAATGCCTACACCAGCTTGGCTTTGGGTGCCGTCATTGTGTTTGGCTTTTTAGCCGAAGGCAATGAGATTTATTATTTGTGGCGCGGCCACTCCACCACCAGTTTGGCGATAAGACTGTTGGTAGCTTGGTTGGGTACCGCTCTCGTGATGTGTTTTGCGGTTGTAGCGTTTCCCGTTTTCAAAACAACCAGCTGGCTCGCTATTGGTATGTGGTTGTTGTTTGCCCCTGTTGTCATGATCAGTTTGCACTGTGCCCGTCGGGTTGTATTGGCACATCTGCGTTCAAAATCCACTGAGCCGCGTCGTGTGGCGATTGTGGGTGCCAATGATTTGGGATTGCGCTTAATTAATTCGATGCGTGGTATGCCATGGTTGGGTTATCGCGTGATGGGTTTTTATGATGATCGCGCGGATGCGGCTGATGCGGATCGTCGTTTGAATGGTCATCTCGTTACGATCAATGGTGGACTTGAGCAACTCTATCAAGATGCGCATGATGGCAAAATTGATATTGTATTTGTTGCCTTGCCCATGCGTGCAGAATTGCGCATGCACAGTGTGATCGATCGCCTTGCTGATACCACGGTATCGCCCTATGTGATTCCCGATGTCTTTAGTTTTGATTTATTGCATTCGCGTTTAACCTGTTTGCAGGGTATTCCAGCGCTGAGTATTTATGATTCTCCTCTGGTTGATAACAGCTGGGCAAAACGCTTGGAAGATATGCTGCTTGGTTTAGGTATGCTGATGATACTGGCTCTGCCTATGTTGTTAATTGCCATTGGTGTGAAATTAACGTCAGAGGGGCCAATATTTTTTAAGCAGTCTCGCTACGGCATGGGGGGCGAATTAATTAAAGTATGGAAATTTCGCTCCATGACGGTGTGCGAAGATGGCAATGACGTATCACAGGCTAAGCGTGGCGATGCGCGAGTCACTCCTTTCGGCAGTTTTTTGCGCCGCACCTCACTTGATGAATTGCCGCAATTATTTAATGTCTTATCCGGCAGTATGTCATTAGTGGGGCCGCGTCCACATGCGGTGGCGCACAATGAATTTTATCGCGGGCAAATTAAAGGTTATATGTTGCGTCATAAAGTGAAACCGGGCATTACTGGTTTGGCGCAAGTGAATGGCTTTCGCGGTGAAACCGAGACATTGGATAAAATGTCTGGCCGCATCGCCTATGATTTGGAATACATTCGCAACTGGTCTCTCACCTTGGATATTAAAATTTTGTGGCTTACGCTCTTTAAAGGTTTTGTGGGTAAGCATGTCTATTAAGTGCGCGCGTCTCGTTTTTTTCATGCTGCTCGTGTCTACCGCTCATGCCGAGCAGCAGTTAATCACTGCGGGGGTGTCGTTACAAGAATATTGGGATGATAATTTTTCGCGCACGCGCGATGGGGTGCGGGAGCAAATAACCCTCACGTCGGCCAGTGTGGCCTTGGATAAAAAATTAAGTCGCCAACAGGTGTCTGTGCGTTGGAAGGGCACCGAGAATCGTCATGAATTCCGCGATGAGCTTGATGCGCGGATTCATGTGGGTGAGGCAACCTGGGATGGTCAATGGGGTGAAAAATGGCGCACCGAATTTTCGGTTGTGCGCGATGCTTATGCGGTTGATCGTTTAGAGTTTATTGATAAAGATGTGGTCGCAAAAAATGATGCAATAGCAAAAGTGGGCTATGGCTCTGGCGAGCGACTGGTGATTTATCTGGGGGCACGCCACACGAAACAGTACCATTCCGCTAGGGTGCGTGAGGGTTTAGATTACGATGAAGATGAGATATTTGTTGAGGCGCAATATCAAACGGCTCATGAATCATCATTTGCGTTGCGCTACAGCAACGGCGAAAGACAATATCCACGAGTTGTTGCTGATGTTGCTGATGTTGCTGTTGCCGATGTTGTTGCTGATGTTACGCGAGATATAGAGCCGGGTGATTTGGATTTTGATTATCAGCAACTCGAACTGCAATCGACAACCCAGTTATCCCCCAAAACACAATTCAATAGTCAGGTTGCTTATTTTTCCCGTGCGGGCGTAGTGAATGATGAGCGAGGCGCGCTTGCTGCTCTCGATATGGTGTGGGCACCGCGTGAAAAGTTAAGGCTTAAGGTCGGCTATTTATTAAAGCAGCCGGCAGTGGGTGATTTCTCCGATTCGCCGTCTGATATTGATCGTGTGTTTTTGTCATCCGAATGGCAGATCACGCATAAAATTCTGCTTAGCATGAATGCCTATTACGAAGAGCAGGCCTATGATGGTGTATTGTCTGCGGAGCGTAAAGAGCAAGTCAGTGTCATAGCTCCTGTTAACATCACTTTTAATTATTCCGAAAACATATCCCTGCGTATCCATTCAGAATGGGAAGATCGCGAATCATTACTCTCCTACCGTGATTACACGTCGCTGCAAGGGCGATTAGGGATTTTTGTTAGTTTCTAATCATGTTGTAAATTTCTGATTATTGAAACCCAATACGTTTGTAACCAAACAATGACCGATAGAGCGCTTTTGCCAATGCACTCGGAGTGACTTTACTGAGTTTTTGTTGCCACGCGGAAGGTTGATTGTCGGGAAGTTCAATGTTGCTCGCGAACTGGTTTTTGCCGGATGCAAGGTGTTTGTCTTGTGTGCAAAGCGCGGGCTGGAATTGTAAAATTCGGAAATTTTTTGCAACGGACGAGTGTTCAAAGTTATACAACAACACATCCGATGGTTCGTGTGCGCTTGGCTCCAAATCCATTAAGGCTTGAGCGGTGCGCCGATGAATAATGTAACCACCGGTGCACCAACTGGTAGATTTTACGCCGTAGACTGTCCGCCCCAAGTGAGTAAGGTCGGGCGTGCTACTTAAACGCACGCGATTTGTGGAAGTATCTAGCCGAATTAAATCTACATCGTCGGGAATCCAGCTATCGTCCGCCAGTATTTTTTGCAATTCATCCGATACATGCAGGTCATCTTCAAAGATGACACCAAAACGTGCATCGCCCGCCGCAATTTTTTGCCACGCATGGTAGTGGCTTAGAAAGCACCCCATTTGTCCACGCAGCCAGGTTTTATGCTCGCCCTTCTGACGATGTCTTGGGCGTAAGCGCACAAAATCTTGGAATGCGTCTTCGGAAAATTTTCGCCCATCCACGGCGGAAACGCGCTCAAATTCGATGCCCAGTTTATTGAAGCTGGCCGTTAGAAAGGCTAAGCGTGCGGTATCCTGATCGAGATTAATTACATAGGTTTTCATAAGCCACTCCTCCGAAGGTTTCCCGCAAAATACTTTTTGCACTAGATGCTTTCTGTACGACTTGTTGACGAGAGCAGCTAGGTTAATTTGATGAGCTTCTGAATCTGATGAATCATGGGTTTTAGTTTGGCTGGTGCCAAACCGCTGCTTTCCGTTAAAAAATGTTTGGTTTCGTTGCGAAACACAATCGCCATTAACAATACGTAGGTTAAGCCGCCGAGTGCACACAGCGCGATAATATTGATGGCGGCAGGTAAGTATTCGGATAGTAAGTGGTTCGCCATATAGACTACACCAAACATGATCATCGCAGAGGCGCCGCTGGTTAAACACGTTGTTGCCATGCTCCGCCATGTGACTGCAAATATTTTTTTGAAAAAATATAACTGCAATCCAGTGAGTAGATAATTCCGCACCGCAAATGCGCAAGCGGTAGCGGTTAAACCAAAGGGAATACTCACGGCCCCCAAGCCAATACTAACAACCAATGCCACACTGGCTTGCTGCATCACATATCGCGAGTTGCCGCTGGCAGTGAGTGCTGCATTAACGTGATAGCCAATCACCAAGGGCGCTAAACCTATTGCCAGTATGGTCATAATATTGCCGCTAGGCTGCCATTTTTCACCGAAGGCAAGGGCGATAAAATCGGGCGCCAACGCGGCAGCGCCAAAAAAAATGGGTAAGGTAATGTAAGCACTCATGCGCAACATCCGCAGTGTGCCTTGTGCTTGTTGTTGCGTATCGTGTAAGCGCGAGAGTGCTGACAGTGCGGTGTGTTCAAAGGGTTTTAATACCACATCTTGCAAAATATACAGAGCGCGACCGCCTACGCGATAAAAGCCCAAGGCCGCAGGGCCAAGAATAATGCCGACTAATAATTCAAAGGTGTTGGTGCTGATATTGCCAATCAGTTGTGCAAACATGAGTGGCGATGAAAAGCGAATGAGTTGTTTAAAATCTGTTGATGAAAATGTCCAAGATGGCATCCATTTTCCAAAAGCTATTGTGAATAGGCTCGTAATCAATTGATTCGTCAATTGTTGCCAGACTAGCGCCCATACACCGTAACCTTTCACCGCTAAATAAATACCCACCGATCCAGAAATAATGCCCGCTGCTACTGTGCGTAGTGCAATCACTTTAAAAGCAAATTCGCGTTTTAATTTTCCTTCGTGTACGGCTTTCAATCCTTCCATCAAAAAAATAGCCGAGAGTGCGATTAATACTTCACCGGCAATGGGTTGGTAAAAATAGCTGATGACAGGAGCACCCACAAAAATGACGCAGAGTGTAATAATGAGCGCAAATAAAAGATTCGCGAAAAAACAGGTGGATGCATAACCCTGTTCGAATTGCGGATGTTGCACAATGGCTTGCGCAAAACCCGCATTGACAAGAATTTTTCCGACTTCCACCACAATTAATGCAAAGGCGACCAAACCAATATCTGCCGGCGCCAAAATGCGCGAGAGAACAATAAAAATCACAAAGCTCACGAGGCTATTGCCACTCGCGGCCAGGCTCATCCATAAGGTGCTGCTCCCCAGACGTTGCTTGAGCGTCATGGTGTTAATGTCTCCGGTTGTTTTCCGGCGCGAATGCAAATCGCTAAAAAAATAATAATGTCCAGGGTGTAGCGGCGCAGCAAACGTGAAGGTTCAATGGAAAGTCGGTATAACCACTCTAACCGTAAGCGACGAATCAGTTGAGGGGCGCGCGGTTTGTCGCCAGCGAGAAAATCCAAGAAGGCGCCAACGCCGATTAAGAGATTCGCATTCAACTGTTGTCGCTGTTGTAAGATCCATTGCTCTTGTTTGGGGTTGCCCATGGCGACCAAAATAATATTGGCGGTGGATGCGTTGATGTGTGCAATGAGCGCATCGGTATCTGCAGCTTGTGCATAGCCATCGGCGGTGCCAACAATCTGCACGCCATGTTGAGCGGTGAGTGTTTGTGCTGCAGCGAGAGCAATGCCGGGTTTTGCGCCTACTAAAAAAACCCGCGCTTTGTGATTTAGCTGTTGCAAGAGCGGCGGTAAAAAATCGGAACCATTTAAGTTTTCCGGAAATTTTTCTCCGTGAATTAAGCCTGCTGCAATATCTAAACCCACGCCATCGTTAATGAGTAAACAATCCTTGCGCAACATCGGTTGCAAAAGAGTTCGGCATTTCACAATTAAATTGGTATTGGCAAAAAAGAGTGACAATTGCTCTGGGCTATCCAGCAATGTTTCTAGTTGCGGCGTTAATTCATCGCTGCGCATCGCTGCCACGGGGAAGCCGCCGAGAGCTAAGGTTTTGTTGACGCGGATCATGGGTTCACCTTTCCTAATTCATTGCTTAGCACGTTCAACCATGGACCTGCGTGTCGGGAAATTCTTCTGGCATCAGCATGCGATCCACCACATCGCTCCAGCTCAAGGTGGATTTTGTGACCGGCGGTTTCTCTGGATTGAGTGCGCGATGAATGGCCTGCTCAATCGAGTCTCCATCGCCAATGTCATAACCAAAACGATTGGGATAATCGGCCGCGATAAAGTGTGGGCATACCGATGGAATTTTAAAAAAATCGTACTGCAATAATTTGAGCGAGGTATCCCGCAGGTAGATGGGTAGATTATTGCTGTTGTAAGGCGCTATGCCGAATTGCGCGTATTTGATGTAGGCCAGTGTTTTCACAAAGGGCATTTCACCATAGACGGTGACATTGTCACCATAGTCCGGATGACGCGGATGGCCGGAGCCGATAACGTGAAAATGAATATGAGGGCAGCGTTTAGAGGCGAGCACAAAAAATTGGGGATCAAACAACATGGAGCCTAGGGATACGGCGTGAATGCCCGCGCCGTAGGGCGATGCCCCCGCTTGATCGGCGATGGAATGATCGATGCCTTGTGGTACATAGGCAAGGTTGTGAACTGTGGGTACGGTTTCCGCCAAAGCTTTGGAGATAAGCACAATGGTATTGATGTCACCCGCCACGCGCGCAAAGGTTTGGTTGATATAGTCCGCCACATTAATAGTGTCGAGGGCGTCGGACACGCGATACACGATCTTGGCCTGCGGATTGAGGCGTTTTATTAAATCAAAAAAGACGGGTGCAACACCGCTTTCTAACAAAATCACACTGGCTTCTTTGATCCACTGCCGCAAGACCGGATTGTGCCCTTGGCTGTACCAGCGATACATCAGGTTTTCGAGGGGGCGCAGCCAAGGGCGACGGGTATTGAATGGATGTATCCAGGTTTTCCATAAATAGCAGTCTGCCCCCATCGCCTGCTCAATGCGATTGGCTTTGGCATCAAGCGAAAGGCGTGGGTCGTCGGTGTAGCGAGAGAGCAGGCTGTAACGCAGCGAAAAGAAACGGGTACGCCCGCGCTTCACGAGTTCGTCGGTAATAAAGTGCATACCGGCTTTGCGCGGTGAGCGGTAATCGTGGGCGGATAAGACTAAGAATGTGTCTTTTGCAGTGGATGGATTATCGGCATGGTTATTCATAGGTTTATTCATAGACACGCTCTACTGTCATCGACCTGTTAATTCAGATGGATTGGGTTCAGGTGGTTGGGGTGGACTCACATCATTCCTGTCGCCAGCGAGACCATTCGCGTGGCCTTGTAAAAAGTGCGCTTGTAAGAGCGGCCATTGTGGTGAGGGTGTCGGTGAATTTGTATTTAGCGCGAGCGGGTAATTTCCCCACCAGCGCCCCGTTGCCCAATAGGTCCAACCTCGCCACGTGGGGTTATCCGTGAGGTTCAGGAAGTGCTCCAAGGTGGCAAGGCAAGTGGGGTTTTGCGCTACGCCAAATTCCCCTAAAAACAGCGGTTGTTGATGTTCTTGCGCCCAAGCAGCGATTAATTGAAAGCGCGAATCAAAATGTTCAGCGGCTAAACACTCGGTGCCTGTGCCAGAGTAGTTGGCATCGGCATATTGATGAACTTCTATGAGTGTGCGATTGAGTGGGTCGCGTAAATCGGCGAAGGCGCTGGCATTGGAGTGGCCATCGCGCACCACAAACCAATCGTGTAGCCCGCTCCAGTGGCCGCCCGCGACCAGTATGAGGTGTTGTGATCCGGCGTTGCGCAGGCTGGCCAACGTACGTTTGGCCAGTGCTGCCCAATCCCCAATCGGTATATACCTTGGTTCGTTCATGAGCCCAAAGGCGATATGGCTGCTGGAGGGGAAGGTGCTCGCAATGCGCAGCCAGAGATCGACGAAGGCGTTTTGTAGGTTGGCGTTGTTAGCTAAGGCTTGATCGGCATATTTTGCATAGTTGTGTACATCCAATATCACACAGAGCCCACGTGTGGTGGCCATATCAAGCGTGTCTTGCAGGCGTGCTTGTTCAGCCGCATCCAAAGGTGCAAACAAGGCGGGTTGTAGTCGCTCCCAGCGAAACGGTAAGCGAATCACATTGGCCCCTTGGGCGGCGATGTAGTTCAGCTCAGCGGCTGTGGGGTAGGTGTAATCTTTGTTCGCAATACCGGGTAATTTTTTGGAATTAAATTCCGCGCCTGCACTATTGACGCCGCGAAGATAGGTTTGATCCAAGCAGCCTGCTCGTGTCAGCGATGCGTAAAGGCCGAGTGTCAGCAACAGGATCAGGCTGAGCCATTTCATGACGCGGCGCCTAGTTTTTCGTAAATCGCTAGATAACGATCTGCCACGGCGGGCCACGCGTATTGCTGTGCAAAATCCATCACGGCGGTGCGCCGCGCTTGATAAGCCATATCGCCCTCTTGGTGCAGCGCGATCAGTTGGTTGATTAACGTTGAGTGTTCCATACCTTCAGTGCGTAAGAGCCCTTGGTGGGATTGCTCCAGCAGGCGGCGGAACGGGGGTATATCGCTGAGCACCGGTGTTAGCCCAGCGCTCATGGCTTCAATCGGCGCTATGCCAAAACCTTCGTGGCGAGAGAGGCAGAGAAAATAACTCGATTTATGGATGGCCTGACGTATTTCTTCATCGCTAGGGTTGGCGATTAACTCAACCTGCGCCGCAATGCCGAGTGATTCCGCCTGCGCTAGAAGTTCTGCGCGCGTGTGATCGTATTCGCGACCGGCAATGATTAAGCGCCACTCGGGTGCTTGCTGATGTAATTGTGCAAAAAGGTTTAAGGCTTCCGGCAGTCCTTTGTTTGCAGACCAGCGACCAAAATACATTAACGTGGGTTGTAAGGTGGTGGCGCCTTGTTTGGTGTACTTAGCGACATCCACGCCGTTTTCAATCACGTGCAATTTATCGTTGTTCATAATCTGACGAAACAGATCCCCATCGTTAGCGCTAGTGGCAACGACTTGCTGATAAGCCCGCGCGGATAAACGGGTTATGGTATTGAAATACCAGCGTTTGGCGCGAGAAGCGAAGCTGGTATGGAAGAAGCCACCATGGGTAGATAACAGCAACGGGCGTTTATGCAGCCACTGAGTCGCCGCTAAAAAATCATAGAAAAAATCCACCCCGTGCACATGAATCACATCGCTATCGCCCAGTTCCCGCAGGATGCTGGGGCAGAGTGGATAGCGACTGGAGCCGTGGTAAGGCAGGCGAATGACTTCAATGCCTTCGATGATCTCGCGAGCAGGCAAGCGTGGAGCAACTTCTTGTTGCTGGGTATGACGAAAGAGGCGATCCAGCGTGATGATGCGAACACCTTGGTTGCCTGTGCGCAATTGGTGGAGGGCGATGTTGCGCACTACCTCTTCCATGCCACCAATAGAGGGTAGGTATTGGCGCACTATGTGGGTCACATTAACGGCCATGCTTTGCATCCTTATCGTTAGGATTGAGGGTGTTGTGAGGCTGATCGTGCTTGGTGGCATAGAGGCAGCAGCCCATTAAAAACCACACAATGCCAGCGCTTTTGAGCGCAAACAGCGAGTTGCCGCTGATACACAACAGCAGCGCGATGTAAATGCACACATAGGCGCGAAAGCGTTCGCCACGCGCATCGGGCATGGGCAAAAACCAGAGGCTACACCAGAGCAATAAACAGATGGGTAAACCAAAGTTGGAGAAGGCATAGGCATAGCCTTGATCGCCAAAGTGTCCTTCTATGCCTGCACCCAGCAGGGTGGGAAGATCAAATTGCAGCAGCGACCAGCCGCTGATTGCCAAGCGGCCATGAAAGTTGTCGCCCGGATTATCGGTGGTGTAAATGCCCACCAAGAGCAGCAGCAATATGCAAACAAAAGGCGCGGTAATCGCCAGCGTCAGTGCTTTGCCGTGAACGAACAGGCGCATGGCAATCATCAAACTTACGGTGAGCAGCGCAAAGCGCGAATCGGATAACACCATCATCACCACGGCCATACCCACAAAAAACAGCATTTTGCGCAGTTCGGTGATATCGCGGCTTAATCCCCACGCGGCACAAATAGTGGCAAAGTTGCCTAGGGATACCGCCTCTAAAAAAACCGATGACACACGATGACTGCCAAGCAAGCCAGGCAGGAGTGTGCGGCCAATTCCTTCAGGGCGAATACCGTTGAGCTGTAACTTGCTTTCCCGCACATAGTCGGTAATCGGGTCGAGATTACCGGTGCTGACGTAGTAGCTAAAAATATCAAATACACTAGTGTACTGATCGAGGAATAAGGCTTCTGCCATACCCAGCGTAAGCACTATAGTGATGAGCCAGCGCAAGGCTTTATCGGCCAAGGCTGGGTTGCCTAAGTTGCAACCGAGCCAAAAGAAGCACAGCGGAATCACCAAGTCGCGAAAGGCTTTGGCATTGAGGTGGCCGCTAATCAATGTCAGCAGGCAGAACATGGCACCTACGATCAGCGCGAGCACAATGACGCCGGTGCGGAGTTGTTTCATCAGCAGGGGGATACAGGCGAGATAAATCATTCCTTCCGCCAATCCCACCAAACCGCGTGAGGTGCTGAAACCGTGAGTATTCATAAAACACAGCAGCGCTTGATAGCAGACGGTTGCCAGCAGAATGGCCAGCACTAAACGTTCATGCAGTTTTTGGCTGGTTTCGCTCTTACTCAGTGGTGATAGCGAGTCATGAGCTAGCCCAGCAGGTGGGTGACTTGGTGTGTGGCGACCTTGTAAGTAGTCCATGGCGCTATTTCCCATGGTGTCGTGTCCCCTGTCTCCGATCTAACCTTATCAATTCACAATCTTGCATCACGATTTGTCATTACTGCCGTAAGGCAACCCCTAACACACGAACGCCTAGTTCTTGTAAGCCTCGACACATACGCGCCACATCGTTAAAACGTGATTGGTGCTCACGGGCTACTAGCAGGGCGGCACCACTCGTGGCAGCCACTAACTGAGCGTCGCGGGTGAGGTTCATGGGGGCGGTGCTAATCAGTGTTACGGCAAAGCCCTCCATCAAACCTTGTATGTTGACTCGATAGTGCTGATGGGCGAGTAACTCCTGAGGATTGGGTGCCTGCGTGCCTGCGCTCAGTACCCACAAAGAGCCTAATTCACTGATCTGTTCTGGTTGGGGATTGGCGCGTCCCGCTAATAAATCCGATAAACCGGGTTGGCGTTCACTCAACCCAAACAACTCGTGCACTTGGGGTTTGCGTAAATTGGCGTCAATCAGCAAGGTGCGAATACCCAGCTGCGCAAACGCAATCGCCAAATTGGCAGCCATGAGAGCTGTGCCGCCGGCATCCTCCGCACTGAGCAGTGCCAAGCTCAAGGGGGTTGCAGAGGGTGGCGTGTTGTTGCCTCCGAAATAACGCAACAACAGTTCGCTGCGGAGGCTGCGCAAGGCTTCAGCCTGCAGGCTGTCGGGCTGAAACGCGGTGGTGAGGCGTTTATCCAAACGGCTCTCGCTACCGGGGGTAGCCGTGTAGGCAAATTGCGTGGCGAGAACGGCGCTGATGTCCTCTGGGGTTACTAAACCCAAAGCGATGGCTGCATCACCAAAGCGCAAACCTCGCTCTTGTTGGGTTTGAATAATGGCTTTGAGCTCATCTTGGGTGATTTTGCCACTGTAGAGCAAAAGGCGTCCCATCTTGCTGCTGTTGATGTCGAGGCTGTCACTCATGGGATTCTCTTTAGTGCTGTTGGCGGTATTGAAAACGCTACGTGAGAGATCGTTCATACACTGACCTCGCGATTAAAGAGGCGATGCTGGATCGCACGGGTGTTAGGCTCAGGAATATAAGCCAATACAGGCAAGCCAAGACCCTGTTCGAGATCATCACTACTGCGAATTCGGCGATCCAACCATTCCCAGCAGAGTGCTAAGGCTGCACCTAAGAGTAGGCCGGTGAGGCTGGCCAATATCAGGGTCATAGCTGGTTTGGGCGCGGTAGGTTTGGTTGGGATCGCCGCGGTATTCAGAATGGCGACATCGGTCAGGGCAACCCGACTTTCGAGTTGCGTTTGTGATGCGCGTGCAAGTGCCGCATCGTAAGAGGCTTGAGCATTATCAGCCTCTTGTTTGAGAAGCGTCAGTTGGTTGCGATTACGGCTGATTTGCAGCACTCGTTCTTTTTGTGCGGCGAGTTCAGCTTCCAGTTGCGATTCGCGGGTTTGGGAGAGTTCCACCGAGGAGCGCAAACTGCCGCTGACCAGTTTAATCGTGTTTTGTAACTGACTTTTTAAGCCTTCCACTTCCCCCAAGGTTTGGCGATATTGGGGGTGGTTTTCGCCTACCAATGTGGCCTGCTCTACCAAGCGCGCCTGTGCCAGTGCCAAATCGCTGGAGAGTTTTTGAATCTGTGGGTTATCCATCACTTGTGAAGGCAGGGCGCCGGTTTTGGTATCGGCAACTTGGTCACTGCGGCTTTGGCTGGTCAGGCGCTCGCCTTGTGCGGCAATCAACATCGACGACAGCTCCGCCAGCTTGGCGTTTTCCAAATCCAAGCGGTCGGAACTTGCAAGAATATTGTGTTCTTCCTGATACGCAGAGAGGGCGTTTTGCTTGGCGATAAGTGTTTCCCGCAGCGCCGCTAATTGTTGGTCGTACCACGTGGTGATTTGTTTCGCGGGCTCAATACGTAACTCAAGATTGGTTTGGATATAGGCTTGCGCAAAGGCATCGACCAGTTGAGCCGCCAGAGCAGGGTCGCGTGCAGTAAAAGCGATACTTAACACGCTGCTATCACGCTTGGGCATTACGGTTAAGCCGTCGCTCAAATAACTCAGCAGCATTTGGCGACTGGGGGTTTCATTCTTATACAAACGGCTGAATGCCCGTACGACATCAGCGGAGGCCTTATCTGGCTCTGCTAAGTGCAGCCTATCAATCACTTTGTTGGCCACATTGCGGCTGCGAATAATATCGCCTTGGGTAGCGATATAACCTGAGAGTAAACGGGTAGGCAGTACTTGCCCGCTGACCGGATCCTGCCCTTTACCATCCACAATCAACTCAGTCGTGGCGGTGTAACTGCGAGGAGTCATCAGCGTCGCTAAGAGGGCGATAGCGACGGCTGCCCCCGTTACAAGGGCGATTAACAGCCTGCGAGCAAGCAAGATACGGATAAAAGCATTGATATTCATGGGTCTGGTTCCTTAACGCGCTTTCGTTAAAACAGCTCAGGCCTTAAAAAAGGCTTTCCTGAACAACCAAGAGATCGCCATCCTGAACCTTATCGTCAGGCTTAGCGCGCATTTCTTTAAGTGAGCCATCCGCCTGCTGGCGATAGAGGGTTATTGCGCGATCACTGGCGCGAGCGCTAAGCCCCCCGCCAACACCTAGGGCTTGCATCACATTTAACGGGCGATCAAGCGTATACATACCTGGGCTACGCACTTCACCGCTTAAATAAAATCGACCCGCAATAGGCACATAAAGAGTGTCCCCATCCCTCAACCACACCGTTGAATTTTGCTCAACTTCACGGTTGAGTAGTGTTTGTAAATCGTATTCGAGGCGCTCCTGTTTGCCATTGGCTGAGGTGCGCACCAAAATCAAGCGCTCGCTACCTGCATCGGCTACGCCACCCGCCCATGCCAAAGCCTCGGTTAGCGATGTTGGCCCTTCCAGCACCAATTTCCCGGGGCGATTGACCTTTCCCAAAATAGCGACTGATTGGCTGCGATAAGCGGTGATCAAAAGGTTCACCTGAGCCTGCTTCAAAAAATTACCGCGCTCGTATTGCTCAGCGATAAACGCCTCGGCCTCGGAGCTGGAGCGTCCGGCCAGCTTCACTTTGCCCAGCAAGGGCAGCTGTAACGTGCCCTCAGCACTGATTTGCGCATCCGTAGTCAGGTCAGCCTGACCATAAACCGTCATGCGCACCTCATCCCCTGCGCCCAACACATAACGAGTCTCCGCGCTGACTGAAGACGCCAACGCAACCAGCATTCCTATACCCGCACAGGATTTCACTAACCAACTGAACATGTTTTATCTCGACTGATTTATATGCCACCCATCATCAGGTGCCGCACATTCACGGTTAGGGGTGATGCAAAAGCCAGGCCGATGCCGGTTAATGCTCAATAGGATGATTTACAGCAGACATGAACGCCAAATGGCTTGCAGCGACTAAGCCACAGCTACCGAAGGTGGATACTAGACCTATTGACTCGGTTATTGTCTTTATTAAGAGATATTTTTTGCGCAATTGTGGTGCTGTTGGTCAAATAGGGTGCATTCAGATGACCTTGGGTGCAGATTTATGCGGTGGAGATATCAAATCGATTCATTGCGCTTAAGTCGAGCTTAACTTTTGGTATCGAAATTTTTTTAATATTTGCATTTTCTTATCTGCTAATAACTTCTATTACATATCTTCAGCTGAGCCGAAAGAGCGTAAAAAGGTAAAGCGCTCGCCACCTTTCTTAGGGCGGTACAGTGCCGCGATACGGCCACGTCCCCCTTCAGGTAGTCCTTCCCCAACTTCCTCCAGCAGCTCATCCACCGGAAACTTACGTCGAAAAGATTTTTTCTCCAGTTCTATTCCGAGCAGTTCTTCATAGGTTTGTTGCAGTTGTGTGAGGGTAAAAGGCGCATTCAATACATACATAGGTAGTGCGGTATAGCCTGCTTTAGCACGTAAGCGCTCACGCGCCTGAGTTACTAGCTCGATATGATCGAAAGCAAGTGATTGTTTTAATGCGGCGTCTATAGGCCACCAGCGCGCATCGACTACGCTACTCACAAATTCTGAAGTGGGAGCATAGGGAATGAGCGCCATATAAACCGATGTGACTGACCATCCCCGCGGATCCCGAGTTGCATTGCCGACAGTAATAACCTGCTCTAAATGCGGTGTTTTCACACCGGTCTTTTCCTTGAGTTTACGCAAGGCGGTAGCATGGAGATCTTTATCCTGCTTCAGATCGATAAAACCACCAGGTAAAGACCATCGGCCTTTTTGCGGAAAGTTACCGCGCTCAACCAGCAACACATGAAGCTTGCCATCCAGCAAGGTAAAAATAGCTATATCCACGGATACCAGCGGGATATCGTGGTCATGAATGTTGTAATGCTTGAGGTACTCTTTTTCGGATGTGTACATAAAGATTGGGCGCTTTTACAAAATGAAAAAATGACTTGCCAATTAAGTGGCATTTAGCCAATAATAAATCCGCGCGACGCACATAGCAAGTTAATCTGTGTGCTGGCACTTAAGACGGTGAGATAGACTCGCCGCCCTCAGCCATCAGCAAGGGTCTTGCGATATGAACAGAGCATTTGATTTTACGGTCTTTATTGGCCGATTCCAGCCATTTCATGCTGGTCATTTAAAAGTTGTACAAGAAGGGCTTCAGCAAGCAGACAAACTTATCGTTTTGATAGGTTCGGCGTGGCAGCCACGTAACACGCGCAATCCATGGACGCATCAAGAGCGGGAAGAGATGATTCGTGCTTGTTTGAGTGAGGCGGATAATGCGCGGCTCTTATGTTTACCCTTGATGGACGTTCCCTACAATGACGAAATTTGGGTGCGCAATGTGCAATCTACGGTAAATGGTTTAGTCACCGCTCACCACACTACGCCGCATCGAATGGCAAAAATCGCATTGATCGGCCACAAAAAAGATCAGACCGGTTTTTATTTAAATTTGTTTCCACAGTGGAGCAACATCAGCATTGAAAATCACCGCGCCATCAGTGCTACGCCTGTTCGTGAAGGTTACTTTATTGGCGAAGCCCAGCAGATTATTAATAGCATGGTTGATACTGAGGTATTACCTAAACCAGTAGCAAACTACTTAATCAACTTCGCGGGCGGTGATGCTGGCTACCAGCAAGTGCGCGACGAAATCCTGTTTGTAAAAAAATATCAGGAAGCATGGAAGGTTGCACCTTACGCACCCACCTTTGTCACGGTGGATTCCGTGGTGATTCAATCTGGTCATGTGTTGTTAATTGAGCGTCGCGCTAATCCAGGTAAAGGTTTGTGGGCGTTGCCGGGTGGTTTTGTGGATCAAGGTGAGCGATTACAAGATGCCTGTTTACGTGAGTTGCGCGAAGAAACCAAATTGAAAGTACCTGCACCGGTATTAAAAGGATCTATTAAACGCAGTCAAGTTTATGACGATCCGCACCGTTCAGCGCGTGGTCGCACAATCACTCATGCTTTCTATATTGAGTTAGAACCCAATGCAGAATTGCCGAAAGTTAAAGGTGGTGACGATGCAAAAACCGCTAAATGGATTCCGCTTAGCGAACTAGATCCACAACAAATGTTTGAAGATCACTATTTTATTATTCAGGATATGTTAGGGGCGGTGTAATGGATGTTTATTCGATATATGCATTGAAAAACTCTATTCAACAAGGATATACACCTGAATATTTATTCTTTTGGGGGCATCAAAAATCAGGTGGCAACATTACCAAAAGTTGTTTTAGCCAATGGTATCCCGCCAGTTTTGTAATTGCTTCTATTTCATACAAATCTGCTGAACATTATATGATGGCAGAGAAGGCGAAATTATTTGGTGATTTAGATGGGCATCAAAAAATTATTGATGCGGCTACGCCGGATGAAGCCAAGTCATTGGGAAGGCAGGTAAAGGGTTTCAGAGATGATCTTTGGTGTGAAAAGCGCTTTGACATAGTCGTACAAGGAAATATGGCGAAGTTTTCCCAGAACCCGATCTTAAAAGAATATTTATTATCGACCGGATCAAAAATACTGGTTGAGGCAAGTCCGGTAGATAGCATTTGGGGAATTGGGTTAGCTGAAAGTGATGATAGAGCAAAAACTCCTGCTCTTTGGCAAGGATTAAATTTATTGGGGTTTGCGTTAATGCAAGTAAGAAAAGAATTGCACGTCCTGTGACGTATGATAGTGAGGAAATATCTAATGGCTACGCTAGTTGAGTGCTTTCGCCCCACAGGCCAAAAAGAGCTAGATTTAGTTGCAGCATCCGAATATAAACAATGGCCTCCACGCTTGCCTGATCAAGATATATTTTACCCCGTAACTAACGAAGCCTATGCGATAGCACTTACGCAATGGAATATTACGGACTTTGGTGTTGGATATGTAACGCGCTTTTTTGTAAAAAAAGCATTTATGGATAAATACTCAATTAAATGTGTTGGCGGTCGCGAGCATACAGAGTGGTGGATACCAGCTGCTGACCTAGCAGAGCTTAATAGAAATATCGTAGGTAAAATCGAAGTTATTGGTGAGTATCGGTAAGGAAAAAATGAATATTCTAATCTTTGGTCCAAATGGCAGTGGCAAGGGGGCTCAAAGCTCTTTAATAGCCAATCAATATGGAATAAATCATGTTGAATCTGGTGATTTATTTCGAAATCAAATTAAAGGCAATACAAGTCTTGGCTTGCAGGCACAAGAATATATTGGTCGTGGAGAGTTAGTTCCCGATGAAATTACTATTCCTATGGTTCTAGGTGAATTAAAAGGCTACGAATCGACTGGTTGGTTGTTGGACGGTTTCCCTAGAAATCCGAATCAGGCAGAAACGCTAAATAAAACGCTTATTAAAAATGGCATAACCTTAAATTATGTAATAGAGCTATGCCTAGAAAGAGAAGTTGCGCGCGAACGCATCAAAGGAAGAAGAATATGTGAAAATTTCTCACATCATCCAAACAATATAAGCGCTAAGGCAATTGAACCAATTTGTGGTAAGTGTCGTGTGTGCGGCGGTAATTTGAAAACTAGACTTGACGATCAAGATGAGAGCGCTATCAATAAGCGTCACGATATATATTACGACGTATCTAAGGGAACCTTAGCTGCTGCACACTATTTTAAAAGTCAGGCATCATTAAAATATATTGCCGTCAATGCAGACAAAAGTATTGAAGACATAAGCATTGAAATATTGAGAGCATTGAAAAACTGATAAAGGTTCTATCGGGATTTGAGCGCTTTGTGCACTTTGCGGTTATTAATTTTCGGTTTTGTGGTTTTGTTGCACAAAAGTGTTCCATAACACCATAATTTTTAAATTGCTGCTTAAGCAGGTCTTATGCACTGCAGGGGATAATTATGAAGTTGGAAAAATTAGGGGCAGGAGTTTTCTTAATTGAAGACTTTCTGTCAAAGCAAGAGTGCGATGAATATATAAAATATAGCGAAGAGAAAAATTACGAGGTTGCGACCATAAATGCAATATCAGATCCGGAAATAAATAAAGAGATACGGCATAACGATAGAGTAATATTTGATGATACGGAACTTGCCAAGAATTTATTTTTTCGTGCAAAAGAGTGCCTGCCTGCAACGCTAGATAATTGGTGGCTCACTGGTTTTAATGAGCGATTCAGATTCTACAGGTATAAAGGTGAGCATTACTTCAAATGGCATAGAGATGGGGCATTTATTCGCAGTGACTGTGAAGAAAGCATGCTAACGTTTTTAATTTATCTGAATGATGACTTTGAGCAGGGACACACTGAGTTTTCTTGGGAAAAAGTGAAGCCTAAAACCGGAATGGCTCTGGTATTCCCTCACAGGCTCACGCATCGAGCAACAAGTCCGATTAATGGTACAAAATATATTTTACGTACAGACGTAATGTATAGAGAAAATGCATAGCAAGGCGACGTCGCACCATTAACTTTTTAGTCATACTAAGTAGTTTTTGAGTTGCGATTTTATGGTTTTTCTTCATAAAACTGTTCCAAACACTTCAGCTTAAAGCTGTCGCCTAGCTCGGTGTTACGTCAACTCAATTCCAAGAGTGAATTTTTTGATAATGGAAAATATAACTGATATTGATTGGAGCAAACAGCATTCAGGCGTGATTAAAGCATCTTTTGATCAGCTAAAGGAATTGATGCCGGATGTTTTTTATCTTATAGAGCGCACATTTCCTGATGATCCATACTTGTTTACTTGGGATGTTAAAGTTCACATGTTAATGCCAAAACAATATCCATGTATTCCGAATTGGCATCAAGATGCAGTTCCAAGGGATTGTGGCATTCAAAAATTTGATCAAATCAATACAGGGTTTCCATTGTATCTTTGGGTGAGTGGTGCGCCTTTGCCAGAATTTGAAGGTGGTTTTTTATTGCCGAAGCAATGGTTTCGTTTTACTCAAGCCGATGTTCATAGAGGTTGCGCAGCTTCTGAGTTCTGTTGGCGAGGCCTCATTCGTGCAATACACAGTAAGCTTGTGCCTCCAAAAAAAGTGGGTGCCCTAAGGCGTCATTCTCAAGTTTATTTAGATGCCGAAAACTATAAATGCTAGTAAAACAATACAGCCTTCTTGATGTTAAAGCCTTGATTCAATCATTGGCTTTCCTGCCGCTCTAACGCCTGTACAAATAAAGTGTCATTAAGCCAATAAATATTGTTGACAATATGGTGTCTATTTGCCACTATATATTCATGAGCGCAGGAACTGTTCTCATACAAAATCAACAAATACCCTAGCGGCACTGGATAGACCGGTGCTTAACCCCCGATGACTGGAGGATTTCCATCATGCAAAACCTGATCTTGAATACCGATTCTTACAAAACCTCTCACTTTCTTCAGTACCCACAAGGGGCTGAATACGTTTCTAGCTATATCGAATCTCGCGGTGGTGTACATACGGCCACGGTGTTCTTCGGGTTGCAGATGTTTATCAAGGAATACCTCACTAAGCCTATTACCTTGGCGGATATTGAAGAGGCTGAATTGATTTGTACTGCTCATGGCGTACCGTTCAATCGCGCTGGCTGGATGCACATTTTAACGGTCCATAACGGCTATTTGCCTCTGGAGATCGAAGCTGTACCCGAGGGTACTGAAATTCCTACGGGAAATGTGTTGGTGCAGGTAATCAATACCGATCCTGCCTGCGCCTGGTTGACCAGCTACATTGAAACGGCTTTGTTGCGTGCGGTGTGGTATCCCACCACTGTAGCGACAGTCTCTAAAGCGTGCCAAAACATTATCGCTCGTTACCTGGATGAGACGGCCGATAACCTCATCGGTTTGCCTTTTAAGCTTCACGACTTTGGTCCTCGCGGTGCCAGCTCTGAGGAAACCACCGCGATTGGCGGTTTGGCGCACTTGGTAAATTTTATGGGGACGGATAACTTCTCTGCATTGGTTGCGGCACGTCGTTATTACGGTGCAGATATGGTTGGTTTCTCTATCCCTGCGGCCGAGCACAGCACCATCACTAGCTGGGGGCGTGAAGGTGAAACCGCTGCTTACGCGAATATGCTCAAGCAATTTGGTGGCAAGGATAAATTGGTCGCGGTGGTGAGTGATTCTTACGATATCTGGAATGCGATTGATAACCTTTGGGGTGGCGAGTTAAAAGCACAGGTTGAGAACATGGGCGGAACCTTGGTGATTCGTCCAGACTCTGGTGAGCCCGTGGAAATCGTTCCTGAAGCTATTGAGCGTTTGATGGCGAAGTTCGGTTACACCACTAACACCAAGGGTTATAAAGTGTTGCCTGCCTGTGTTCGTTTGATTCAAGGCGATGGTGTTTGTGCTGCTGCCATTGAACAGATTTTAGCTGAGATGAAAAAGCGCGGCTTGAGTGCTGATAACGTTGTATTTGGTATGGGTGGTGAGTTATTGCAAAAAGTAAATCGCGATACTCAACGGTTTGCAATGAAAGCTTCTGCAATTTGCATTAACGGTAAATGGAGAGATGTATACAAAGATCCAATCACCGATCAAGGCAAGCGTTCTAAGAAAGGTCGTTTGGCGTTGATCAATGTGAATGGTCAATTCAAAACAGTGGCTCGCAACACCATTAACCCCATGGATAATAAGTTAGTCACCGTCTTCAGAAATGGCAAGTTAGTTACCGAATACACCTTGGATCAAGTGCGTAATCAGGCACTTGGTAAAGTACAACAAAATGCTGTTTAACTTCTGAAGAATGCAATATCAGTTAATAAAACGATGATGATTTAGGAATTTTTGCGATGACATCAAGTAATGGTATGAGGCCAACATTCAGCAATAAGCCAAACCCTAAATTAAAACTATTGAATGGCGAATATATTCGCCATTCAAGGTCATGTGCAGTTGTAGCAGAAATTTTTCTATATAGCACTAAGCAGGATGCTTGGTTTACTTTGCTAGGGCTGAGAGGTGAAATGACTCCTGATTTTCAAGGTTTGTGGGGATTTCCGTGTGGCTATTTAGATTGGAATGAAACACTGTATCAAGCAGCTTTGCGTGAAGTGTGGGAGGAAACTGGGTTGTGTTTGACTGATTTTTTAAACTCTCGCTACTGTACAAAAAGTTATGGGTTGTTTAATCCGGAAGATGAGATGGATGCGTTTCCGTGGAAAATTTCAGATACATCACGCGATGAGAAGCAAAATGTTAGTTTTCATTTTGGAATTTTTATTCGATGGGAGTCTGAAGCATTGCCCGTGCTGTCAATAGAGAATTCCAATGCAGGGGAGTCTGACGATGCTGCATGGATACCCATGCAGAAGGCCCTTACTATGACGTTAGCTTTTAGTCACTCGAAAAGGCTTGGTGAGATATGGTTGAACCAAAAAAACCGTTTTGATTCTGTTTCAATAATGTAGTCACCGATTTCAGAGATTGTAAGCTGTCCGCTGAATATTTTTTGTGTCAAGCGTTCAGTATTGCGCTTGCTCAAGTCCAACAAAATGTTGCCTAATCAGGGAGATCTACCATGTTCAAGATAAAATATTTCAAAGCAAACCCGGCCACATTTGTGGTCCAGTACCACAAAGGCAGCATCAAGCGCCAGGGGGTTGGGCTTTCCTTTTTCTACTTTGCGCCTTCAACTTCATTGGTTGCTGTACCCATGGCGAGCCAGGATGTGCCTTATATGCTCAAGGAAACAACGGCAGACTTTCAGGAGATCACTATTCAAGGGCAATTTGTATTTCGTATCGCCGATGCTCCCAAGTTAGCAGGCATGATGAACTACACCCTTGCCGATAATGCCAAGGATTATGTAGCTAACGATCCTGAAAAATTACCCAATCGCATTCTGAATTTGGTGCAGGTATTGATGCGTGCTGAAATCCAGCAATTACCACTACGCAATGTGCTTACTGCATCGCGCACCTTGGTAGCCGCGGTACGTGAGCAACTAAAAACCTCGGATGTATTAGCCTCACTGGGTATTGAGGTGGTTGATTTGGCTATTCAGGCTATTCGCCCTGCACCTGAAACATCTCGCGCGCTTGAAGCATCGGTGCGTGAAGCTTTGTTGCGTGAGGCAGATGAAGCAACCTATGCACGCCGTAATGCGGCGATTGAGCAAGAGCGAAGCATTAAAGAAAATGAATTGCGCACTGAATTAGCCGTTGAAAGTAAAAAACGTGAGCTGCGTGAAAACCAAGTGGAAGCGGATCGTGCGGTAAAAGAAAAGGAAAGGCTTATTCATAAAGAGGAGATGGATGCTCAGGTTGCGCTTGAGACCAAGCGTCAGGAGTTGGTAGATCTTGCTACGGCGAACGAGCGTAAACAAGGTGAAGCAAAAGCACACGGCATTGAAAAAATGATGGAAGCTTTAAACAAGATTGACCCAAAGCTGTTCGAAGCAATATCTGCCAGTGGTGCAAATCCAGATTTAATTATTGCGCAGGCATTTAAAGCACTTGCTGCTAACTCTGGAAAAATTGGTCAGCTCAACATCACGCCGGATTTATTAAGCGGTTTACTTGATAGGAATTAATCATGGAGCGGTTAACGGATCGCAACATTATTCTCGTCCACCGCGAAACGCGGCTGGACGGGCTGATTCGTCGCCACAACACTCGCGAGCAAGCAGCGTTTTATCTGAAAAGTCGTGGTGATAATGTTGCTGACTATCAGGATGAAGATCGCGAGCTGAAGCTGGCGTTAGATACCATTGAAAAAACATTACGTAGTTATGGTCGGGTGCAGCGCTTGGAGAGAAGTTTTCTACCCAACTTCTTGTTCGGCCCTGACGATGTCATTGTGGTTGCTGGGCAAGATGGTTTGGTGGCCAACACACTGAAATATCTCAAAGGCCAACCCTTGATTGCCATTAATCCTGCACCGCAACGGTTTGATGGTCAGCTACTGCCGTTCCAATTTCACGATCTCGCCAATATTACTGGTGCGGTATTACAAAATCGCTTTACTGCAAAAGCAGTGACCATGGCGCAAGCAACGCTGAATGATGGGCAAACATTGTTAGCGGTAAATGATTTGTACATTGGTCCCAAGCTTCCTATTTCTGCACGTTATGAATTGGAGTATCGGGATAAGCGTGAAGTGCAGTCTTCTTCAGGTGTGCTTATTTCTACCGGGCTAGGCTCTACCGGATGGTTGCGTAGTTTAATGACGGGTGCAGTCGCTATCGCTCGTGGTTCCCATAAGCAGCTAGAGATGCCATGGGATGTGCGCGAGTTATGTTTTTGTGTGCGAGAGCCATTCCCTTCTCAAACAACGGGTACATCCTTGGTGTTTGGAAAGATTCACCAGCGAGACAAATTCAAATTAACATCGCGCATGGCTGAAGGTGGAATTATTTTTTCGGATGGTATTGTGGATGACGCGATTGAGTTTAATTCCGGTTCAATTGCATCAATTGGTATCGCTGCAATACAGGGGAAACTGGTGGCCGGCTAATTTTCGGTGGTATATAACGAAAAAAGCGACAGATAATGAATATCTGTCGCTTTTAATTAAGGTGCCCACTGTTCGGCGCATATGATGGTTGAATCAAGTAGTAAACCTGCGGGTCTTTCCAATATGGTAGCTAGAGGCGGGATTGAACCGCCGACCCCAGCATTATGAGTACTGAGATCAAGTAATATTTCGGTAAAAAAATAACCCCGTTTTTTTACAGATCTGGCTCTGTAACCTGTTACATATTCGCAGAATACGGCGAATCCCTCAAAGAATCCCGCAAACTTTTGCTTATGTCAAGTTTCGGCGCAAATCGTTGTTGACTGGGGCGCCAATCTTTTTAAGCGCCTCTTCCATCCTTCCTACGCTGGTTTTTACGTATCCTCTGGTTGTTTGTAGATTTGTATGTCCTAAAATCGACTGCGCTGCAAAAATATCTGGGGATGAGTCATCTACTGGATTACAAAGCATTGTCGCAAATGTATGTCTAAATCGATGGGCTCCCACCCGTAGACCGGTATTCTTGGCCAGTCGTTTAAAAAAGCCGGTAATGGCCTCTGGCTTCATTCCGCCCCTTTCATTTTTGACATATCTGGTGTTGAGTCGAGTTATGTCAAATACGTATTCATGGCTGCTCAATGTGCGCCCGATAGTCTTTTCTAATGCTGAAAAATATATCCTAAACCTCAAGGCCAACTCTGTGTGCATGGGAATTACCCACTCCCGATGAGTTTTAGAGCCTTGGTAGCTCAGGACAATTGTTTTCTTTTCAAGATTGAGATCAGACATTCTCAATTCAGCTATTTGCCTGCGTCTCATACCGGTGTAATGCAGACAATAAATAACTGCGAGCCAAAACCAATAGGGCTCATGATCGTCAGGATGCATGATTATGTGCTTGGTTAGAGAGTGTATAGAGTCGCCATCCATGGTTTTTGTCGGTGTTATCCCGACAGGGGCCAGCTTAGCTGTTCGAAATAAATTCTTATTAATTAACTCTTGGGACACCGCATAATCGCCAATTATTCGAAGATAGCGAAGGTAACCGTTATAAGTTACTGGCTGCGCGATTGACAGTGTTTTGTTTTTGAAGCGGGCTATTGCGTCTAACGTGACGTGCTCGATATTTTGAGTCTCAGATCTCAGTGCAAATAACTTCGCAGAAACGGTTATTTTTTCACGAGTGTGGGCATTAAAAATGTTGAGGTCTGCATATTGTATTGCTAAATCAATGATATTCATTCTTGAACCACTCTCGGAATACTTTCCTTCAATCTCGAAATTACAGATTTTCGAGGTCGCGGAGTTATTATCTACAAGGGTTGAATATGCGCAAGAATCACTCATTGCGCAGTGTGAGGTTCATCACATATTTTTCATGTGTTGTTCATCTCAGGGGTTCTCCGAATGAATTTATTGGGTTTAGGTATGGGGTAGTCGTTCTCGTAAATCACGTTAAATGGCAAAAGCCACCCTGATATTTTCGTGACCCTGTTACTCGAACCTGCCCAGTAGGAATGGATATTCAAATCGCCATTGCGAATATGAACACGCAGTCGCGCAAAGCGGCGCGACAAGTTTTTGTGACTAACACCGCTATGACCATGCTTGTTCAAAAAGGATTTGAAAATGGCAGGTGCCAATAGAAATACGCCTTCCTCAACAATATGAACCTCAGCGTTCGTGTCGTTGATTAGAATGGTTTTTTCAATTAACCCTTTTTTAAGCCACGCTAAAAATTTTCGCGGGGCATCATGCGCTTCTAAATCAAGTGTGGGATTGTCGGAAGATATAGCTACGTCATCCGCAGTTTCATCGTTATTTTCTTCAGTGTCCGAAAGATGAATGTCAGCGTCATTTGTGATAGTTTCAGCCTCCATTTTCATATCAGCTTCCTGTGTGTACTCAGCATCGACTCCTTCTGTATTCTGTGCAGTTTCCGAATGATGCAATTCAGTATCCTGCGTGATGGAATCAGTGTCCTTTATGTGGCAAGAAGATGACTCTACCGAAAGATTTTCTTCGCTAATGTGTTGGCGTGATATCTCAGAATCAGATGAAATCTTCTGATTTTCCTGCGATGGCGTTTCTGGTGATTTTGAAGTAACTATTTCAATAACACCGTTAATAGGCGTTAATGGTTTAGAAGGTGTTGAGAAACGTCTTGCTTCAAATTTAAGGCAGGTAAAAGTGTGATTGAAGGATGTTGTTTTTACATTCACATTCCAAATGGCTTTGCCATCCGCCGTGGGTAAGGCATACCCGTGTTCCTGAAGTATGTCGTAAACCCTTACGTGATCCTGTGGTAAATGCTTAAGCCCTAACGATAGGCATTCCTGAATAATTTTTTCAGCCAGTGAACGACAAACAAGATACAGATTGCCCTCATGGTCAACAAAGCCCATGCCGCCGTTCACATTGATTTTAATGGCGCCATCCGAAATCCACTGACGCATCATTTTCAGATAGCGGTCAATCGCTGAAAATTGACTGCTAAAACGACCATCACTGGGTATCTGTAAATTGCGCGCCGTTGATTCACGATCCGCAAACTCTGCTATTTCACCAATGATGCCACTTTCGAAACGATCGCCCCATAGATATGCGCAAAGTTGGGTCATCACAGCCGGTGCTTGCATAATCCATCCGCGCGCAGCTTGAGGGATTAATTCAAAATGGGTGAGGGAAATTCGATGGTGGTATTCGTAAGGTAATTTGTGAAACTGAATGGTGTAATGACTAGCGTGTCTACTGTTGATAAGTGGCTCGTCATGGGGTGTCCACAACCTCTCGGTGCCATCATTTAAGTGAACAAGGATGCGAATTGTGGCACTGAGTTTACCGATATCATGCAGCAGGCAAGCAATAAAAACCCCGTACGTCCACAAATGTTTTTGATCGCTGATTTCTTTAATCGTGCCGCCTAACGGAAGTTGGAAACCTCTGCGTCGTTTAAGTGCAATCGTGATTACATCAACCGTGTGTTTCAATAATCCACCTGGGCCTGAGTGGTGGTGCGATTCACTGGCGGGTGCGAGCTGGACAGCTTCGGCATACCGAAGGAGTGGTGTTAGAAAGATCTGATTAAAAACATGATTGTCCACACCCGAGAGTGATCGCCATTCATTCATGTCGGGATCTAGCCCGCAGTGTGTCATGAGCTCGTTTGCCGTGAGTATTTTAAGGCCACCCCGAGCATATATGGTTGTCTTATTCGGGTGTATTCCTGTTGGAAAAAGGCGTCCCCAGAGTGATTTGGCTAGATGGATAATCATTGCAGATTTTCCCGCACCCAACGCTTAATTATGTCTTCAGCCGGATAAGCGCTTCCAGCTTGTAGAATGACAGCGGTTGATAAATCGGAAGCTGATGCCGTTAATGGGTTGAGGTAAATTCCTGCATGTTGTGCGGAGAGCTTCGTAAATCGCAATGTCCAAAAATCTAATTTTGAAAAGCGTATGGCAAACATGATGAGCAAAGGTGCATTTTCATCATGTTTTTTTGCATCTTGAAGCGACCAAAGTGTATTGAGTAGTTCATCCCCAAAACTAGAGGTATCTTGACTGATTTGAATAGAGCGAAATTTTTGCTCCATATCGATCAGTATTGTCGTCCAGCCTTTTTTTCCTAATTGTTCGAGCACGATTGATAAACTTGTTTCAAATTGAGCAGCCATGTAGTTAACCTTTTGCTGGTGATGTCGTGTTATCCCTTAGCCGTTTTTAGGCCTTTTCACTTTTTAAAAAATTATCCCTTCCTCTGCCCTTAGCCCTAGCGTTTTTGCGCGCGCGCCATCTCACGGTTTTTTGTGAGGTGGCGCGCGCTTTTTCCGTTGGATAAGCCCGTTGGCCATTGTGGTTGGCTTTTTATCGTGTTTAAAAAAGTTATGCAGCAATCAAATTGCACACGGGCAGAACAGTTTTCTGGCTGACAGGATGTTCTAGGTGACTATGATTCGTCGCATGAACAGAAATCATCCCATCGAAAATCTACTTCGTCCCGCGCATGAAACAAGCTCGGCAATCGCGTATTGCCTCGCAGGTTCAATCGTGATGCTGTCACCCTCCGTGCTAATGGGGGCATTAGATACGCCTTCGCTAACAGCAGGCATTGCCACAGGTATGTTTGTGCGTGGTGGGATGCGTTTTTTAGAAGCGCGTAAATTAAAAAAATATCAGTATGAAATGCATGTATTACCCAAGTACATCATTGATTCGAAGGATATTCCGGTTAGCAAAGAAAATTTATTTCTCGGATTAGGATTTGAATGGACGGGGCGGCATACACAACGTCGATATGATTTTGATCGAGGTGAATTCGATTTCCATAAATACCGTCATTTGCGTAGACGTTACAAATTAGCCCGAAATGTCGAGAAGGTTTTGCGTCATTCAAAATTGACAGCATGGATCGCAGCTATGACATCGGGCACGGTATGGTTTAACCCAGTTGCACCTATACCTTATGTAGAGGGAATTCCAGCAATTCATGCAGTGGGATTATGGGAAGGTGAAGTACCTGTTTATGAACGGCAGGCAGAACGTGTTGCACATACGATGGTAGTAGGAACCACGCGTGTTGGAAAAACACGGTTAGCAGAGGTATTAATTACACAAGATATTCACAATGGTGAAATTGTGATTGTGTTTGATCCTAAAGGTGATGCGGATTTATTAAAGCGCACGTATATCGAAGCGAAAAAGGCAGGGCGCGAACACCAATTCTATTGTTTCCATCTAGGCTATCCCGAAATATCCGCACGTTATAACCCAGTAGGCACTTTTGGTCGCATTACCGAACCTGCATCGCGTGTTGCGAGCCAAATATCAGGCGAAGGTAATAGTGCAGCGTTTCGTGAATTCGTATGGCGCTATGTCAATGTGATGAGTAAAGCGCTGACGTCACTCGGTAAAACAATTACCTACGAAAATCTATTGCACTACGGTGCCGATATAGATCCTTTGTTGTACGAATATCTAGCGTTTGTGTTCGAGTTGCCCAGTAATGAAATGCATTTGCGTCATGCAGGTATCCAGCAATGGAAAAAAGCAGTCGATGCACTTGCGGAATCTGATGCTAAGCAAGACAGAACTCAGCAGTCGAGAGACAGAAAGGCATGGGCAGCAGCACAAATATTTAAACAGGCTCAACTTAAAGATCCTGTAGCAGAAGCTTTAATAAAAACCTTCGAATATGAAAAATCGTTTTACGACAAGTTAGTCGCATCACTTTTCCCATTGCTGGAAAAACTTACCTCGGGACCAACTGCCGAATTGCTGTCACCGGATTACACCGATATTGACGATCCACGTCCAATCTTTGATTGGGATGAAGTGATACGTACCGGCGGAATTGTGTATGTGGGTTTGGATGCGTTGTCGGATGCAGAAGTTGCACAGGCTGTGGGTAATTCCATGTTCAGTGATTTAACGAGTCGTGCCGGTGCAATTTACAAATTTGGAACCACGCAAGGTCTATCTCCTGAATTAGCAGGACTGGCAAAGCCCAGAAATATTTGTGTACACGCCGATGAATTTAATGAATTAGTCGGCAAAGAATTTATCCCTATGGCAAACAAGGCTGGTGGTGCCGGATTTAGGCTAACGGTTTACACACAAACCTTAAGCGATATAAAAGCACGCTTTGGAGATGCTGCGAAGGCAGGCCAAGTAATCGGTAACTTGGGCAACCTGATAATGCTGCGCGTAAAAGAACTAGAGACAGCGGAATTACTCACCAATTTGCTGCCAGAAACAGATGCGAATCAATTGACCCTTGTGTCGGGTGTAGTCGATGACACCAACCCCAATTCAGAAAACACGTTTGTCTCAAACACCCAGCATCGTATTACCACACAGAAAGTGCCACTGGTGGCATCGGGTGATTTAACACGCCTACCAAAAGGTCATGCCTACGCAATGCTCGGTGGCAAGTTGTACAAATTACGATTGCCCATGTTTAAGGAAACCGGCGAGCTACCCAAAAATCTGGACTTCCTGTGCAAGAAAATGAAATCGACATACCAAAGTAATAGTTCAAATGAAGGTTGGTACAACCTGCCAGCGGTGAAAGTGGCGTGACGGACAAGGAAATCATTCAGAAGAAGCGTATACGAACACGCAGCGTCTGGGACTGGTTGTTTGAAACAACGATAGGTACTGCTTTTAGGTTTGTAGGTTGGTCGTTAATGGCTGTGTTTGTGTCAGTCATCATCGAATGGGTGGGGATGTTGTTTTTTTGGGGCCCAGATCATTCGCGGCAAGTATTAGAGCAAGAGATAGCTTACTTAAGTGAATTTAACCGGAATTTATTAACTGGGTGGTATCCAGCGGAAATAGGACATTGGTTGCTCGCGAAAACAGATGCAGTGATTTCGTTTTTGCATTTAAGAGAATTGTCAGCGGTTGCGGCAGAAGGCATTAAAAGTTCAGTAGGTATGGTGGTGAGCTATGGCATTGAGTCATTTATCAACACGGTATTTATTTTTGCAGTACGCATGGCGATTTGTATCAGTGCATTGGCCGGATTGGTGTTGGTGGCAATCGTTGCATTAATTGATGGATTGGTGGAAAGGGATATACGCCGTGATTGTGGTGGCATTGAATCAGCCATCATTTTCCATCGCGCCAAACGATCAATAAAGCCACTGACGTTTTTATCCATAGGTGGATATCTAACGGCGCCTGTGTCTGTTAATCCAACCTATGTTTTTTTGCCGATGATGGCATTGATTGGGTTTGCAATTTACACGGCAGCAAAATCATTCAAGAAATTTTTATAACCGTTTTATGAAGGTGAATTATGCGGGACTTACCGATTGAATTTGATGAGCAAGAAGATAACGAACCTATTGCAGACAAAAGAGTGTCTGGCGGTGTCGGTGCAGCAGGAATTTTTATGTGTTTCGTGGCAAGTGTTTTATCCGCCGTCGCTGTGTCTTTTTTGATGGTCAACACCGAGCGCAAAGCAGAGGTGCTTGAAATAGTGGGTGTAAAGGGGCAGGTAGAGCGCCGCGTTAATCCGCTGGAGCCGATTATCTCTGAGCTAAAAACCACGAATGATCAGCAGGCGGAAAGTATTGCTGAATTAGGTCAACAAATAGCATCACTACGTTCTGAGTTAAATGATCGTGTGGATGTTCAATCTTTGGCTGGAGATAAATTATCAACGCGTTTAACGACTCTGGAGCGATTCGCATCGGACTTGTCCGTAAAAGTAGATGAGCAGAAAAAAAGAGCGGTTATTGCGCAAAAAGCTGCATCTCAAAAACCTATAGAGCCACCTAAACCAAAAGTAACGGTCAGCGTGAATTCCGTTCGCAGTATCAACGGCACTTATTGGGTGTCCTTGCGTACGCCATCGGAATCATCGCCGCTTTTAACCTTGCAGGATCAATGGCGCGGCTTGAAAGTCCTCGATGTTAAATACAACCAAGGTGTGGTGGTGCTATTAAACAATGGCATAACCGAAACAGTGAGTATTTAAGATGAAGATCTTGCTCGTCATTTTGCTCAGTGTGTTATCAGGAGCACTCATTGCAGAAGAAAAACGCCTAAAGCTGAGTGAGTTTGAGGAAACACTCAATGCGAATGCATCAATGCGTACCAACCAATGGGAGTACTGGGGTTTAGAAAAAGCCGAGTGGGATAAATACCTAACGTTAATGAAAGAGTCACCTTGGGCAACGTGGAAACACGAAGCAACGCCTTTAGCAATTCTGGCGCATTACACAGACTCACAAGTAGAAAAACACCGCTATGCACGCCTGCAAGCGGAGATAGATCAGTGGCGTGAAAACACGGTTTTTGAATGGCAGCAAATTTATAACCGTGAACGCGAAATAGTACATGCCAAAAATGCGGCCATCTATAACGCACGTAAACCGGACATTGATCGCGTGAAAGCCCGTGATCGCATTCTGTATTTTGTTAAAGCGGGTAAATGCGATACGCGTTGTGTGGCATTAACCAACCGCCTACTGGAATCCGGCGCTCACCTCGATATTTTTATAGTGGGTGCGAAAAAGGAAAAAGAAATTTATGCGTGGGCATCGGATGCGAACATTCCGATCGATAGAGTGAAGGTAAAACAAATCACGCTCAATTTTGAAAACAACTACCTCGATAGCATTACAACGACACCACGTAGCATGGTGAGTCTGCCAATAGCGTTTTTGGAAATGGGCGATGAATACAAAAAGGTGATTTTTAAATGAAGGCGCTTTGCGTAATCGGTCTGTGGTTGAGTATGACCGCCATCGCCTTTGCCGATATACCGCTGGCCTATCAAAAAATTGCGCGCCAGTACCAGATTCCAGTGGATGTCTTTTTTGCAGTGATGCTACAGGAGAGTGGTAAAACCATACAAAAAGACTACGTGCCTTGGCCTTGGGTGCTCAATGTCGAAGAGGTGTCTTATTTTTTTGATAACCGTGAAAGTGCAGAGAGAGCCCTGCGCCAGTTCTTGGCGGTAAATCCGCAAGCACGTATTGCAGTGGGTATCGGACAAATTTACCTGCCTTCGCACGGGCATCTCTTTGAAGATAAAACGGTGTTGTTAAGTCCCGCTACCAATTTGCACTATGCCGCCAAAGTATTACTGGAAAACTTTGAGTGGACGCTCAAAAACGATCAGCCCAATTGGTGGGTGGCCGTTGGTCGGTATCACACACCCAGTAAGCCCTTGTTAGCGAAGGCGTACCGCGAAAGTGTGTTTAAAAAATGCCAGAAAATCAGTGATCGATGCACGCAATACGGAGCGATTTAACGTGAATATCTTTGTAGTAGCCCTTGGTATGTCTGTGTTGATTGTGAGTGCATGGTGTCACGCAGAGCCTATTGTGATCAGTGACTACGGTGGTCGCGCCTCTGGCGTCCCTAACCAAGAGATGGTGAGAAAAATTCAAGGACAAATGCCGCAGCGGTCAGTGGGTGTTTTAAAAGTCTATCCCGTGTTGTCGGGTATGCGCCCTGGATATATTGATGAACCAATACCACTGCAAGTACCACAGCCGAAAGCTAAGCCATTTTTTATTGTGGGCAACGATGAGTTTTCTCGGGATTGGATTGAAAAAAATAAAGATTATTTACTGGAAATTCGAGCACAAGGGCTTGCCACCAACATTGAAAGTGAAGCTGTGTTGAAGGATTTACAAGCATGGGCGCATCCACTGGATGTGATCGCTATTCCGGTTGATGAAATTGCAGAGGTATTAAATATCAATGTTTATCCCGTGCTCATCACGGGGGAGGAAATTGCACAATGAAAAAAATCATCCTGTTCGCGATGCTGTCAGGTGCCAGTGTGTTAACGGCAACGTCGTGTTATGCGGATCAAGAATCTGAAAAGCGGTACTTAACAGCAATTATGACGGAGCTTGAAAATATCAAAGCATTGGCACAGAAGGCGGAATCTACCCGCACTGAAGGCGACCGTTTGGTATTTGATTACGCATCGCTTGAACGTGATCTTGAGTTGATGAGGCAGGCGATTAATCAGCACGTTGAAAAACCGTCACGTCAACCTCGTCGTATCGGCGCGCTGTCGGAAAATTACACAGAGCAAATTCATAATGAATGATGCAACACGGGAGCAATTTACGATTTACTTCGGAAATCCAAGCGCAATCTTTCAAATATTGATTGTGCTACTGGTTGTACTCTTATTTATCGCTTTAATTATCATAATAAAGAAATCATGGAATGATGTGAGAAGGGATAGTGACTATGACGAATCGGATTTTCTAACCACAGTGATGCGCGGATTAGCTTTATTGCTGATTTTTGCGCTTATTTTTCGATTCTGATAAAGGAGTTTTACCATGCTAGTAATAAAAAACCTTATTAATAAAGTTGTATCTTCAATTCGTGTCATTGGCAAATCTTTGTCGTTGCGCGCTTTCATGTTGTTGGGTTTAGCAGCTGTATCGATTGCCGAGCCCACCTTTGCACAAACTTTCGATCTGCCGTCGGTAGATATTGATGGCGTTGATGAAAACACTCCCGTTACTGAAAAAGTGTGGCTAATCGCTAAATTTGCCGTGCAATTTGTGCTGTGGGCAGTGGTTATTTTTTCAGGCGTGACTTTGGTAAAAAACATTCTTAAATCTATTGCCAAAGCTCGTCGTGAAGAAGAGGGGAAATGGGGTGAGGTAGCTGGCGAAGCTATCGGTAACTCTGTGGTAGTGATTTTGATTATTGCTTTGTCATCCGGTGTTCTAGTTTGGTTGAACTAATTCGGACATCGATGCATGAACCAAGAGCGCTTAGCTGACGCGGTTAATCATGAGCCTATTGTGTTCGCAGATTGCACGGGCAATGAAATCGTCGTTAGCTTAATCCTTTCTTTTATTGTCAGTATGGTTCTCGGAATCATCATCGGTATTGTCATTGGCTTCATCATGGTGGGAATAATTCTCGGATTATTCCTCACCATGGGATGTACGTGGGCGATGTTGCAGTACTTGAGTTCGATACGAAACAAGTACTACGAAAGCTACCTCAAAGAAAGAATTTTTCTACATAAGTTAGCCAGCGGCTTGTTTAATTTGTCGTTGATTGACGAGTCTGCGCGTTATTCACGAGGAGAACGTAAGCATGGGTGAGCCAAGACATGCGATACATGCGCGTGATGCGCATATCTGGACATTACGAATGGCATTGGTTTTTTTGA
>JACCDR011393763.1_pt1 | contig 44268 bp, 72 predicted proteins | sample 7446431 | NCBI WGS metagenome assembly JACCDR01 (sample SAMN15323443, study PRJNA562643) | freshwater metagenome | isolation source: river surface water | place: USA:Blue River Watershed | collected 2017-08-17
ATCTTGATACGCTCCGCAGAAAGGGCAAGGCCCTGTACGTTCAGCTAGCGTTTTTAATCCAGACTCACAGCAGAGGCAGATATTTGACATGTCAATCCTTATTAACCGTATAGCCAAAGTTCTCAAGTACTTCTTTGCAGAGACCCAAGAACTCGTGAATGGTTTTATTCCGCTTAGCCAGATTAACATCACAACAAACCCAATGCACGTTAGAAGGGGAGTACCTGTCGCGTTCATATCTGGATACTGGATTAATATGCTCTATGCTGGCGTTCTTGCCTAGAGTAAGGGGGCGTTGGGTATAATAGCAAAGACCACCCTGATTCTCCCACTTCTCCGCTAGCAGCGTCCATTTTTTAGTATCCCCCAAATGTCGCCTAGCTAGAAGCTTCAACGTACAACGGCGGCATCTTGATATCGCCACTAAATCCGGGGAGGAGCACTGCTGGCACCTCTTAGTCTCTCGTCTCACTTGGCGGTACTTCTTGGACCGTTCGTTTTTTGTACTCAAGTAGGAAGACCTCAATGAAATCTTTGGCGCGTAGACTTATAAACCATTCAGTTCCATTCCTCTTATGGGCGACAATGGGTATTTGATTTCCTCCCGCATCGCGAATAGATTGAGCGAGGGCTCTATAAATATCGAGGCGCTCGACCCATTTGACCTCCCAGTGTATAGCCGTGAGGTCCGAAATAACATCAGGCGATTCCGGGCTACCTGAGAACTGACGCCCTCGACGGGCGTTAATACCGTAACTTTTAAGAACATCTCTCCACGCTCTTTCACCTCTCGCCCCCTTGCTTCTTGAGTTGACCATTAGTTTGTCTTGCTATTCGACATAGTTGTATCCATTCCCGCAGGAAGCCCTTAACGTTCTTCTCTGACGGGTCTGTTATCATAGCATCCCTAGCTTCTACTAAGCCAGTGGAGGCATCTTTGTTGTCCTGAATTACCCAGTCAATAATATTGTAGTGAGGATAGCCCTCCTTAATATTAGCCTCAACGTACTTCTGGGCAAGGGTGTCTAGTAGCGGTGGGACATTAAAGCCATCTAAGCGGTTGGTAGTTAGTGCCATAATAATCTCCTTATCTGGGGAAAGAATTCTTTCAGCAGCAATGGGGTAGATATTAGAAAAGCCAGTAAACGTATCGGGGTCTTCGCCTGGAGGAAGGAGGAATAGCCAGATAGATTCCTCTTCTAATGTCGTAGATAACGTTCGTATAGCCCTTAGCGCCCCTTGTGCCCCTGCGTGGTCTCCGTCAAAACAAACCGAGACAGAGCGGGGCTGGAGGTCGGCGATAATCTTTGCCTGTTCAGTAGATAAGACGCTCCCCAAAACCGCCAACGGAGTGTAGCTAGGAACCTTCTGTTTCAGCGATATCGCATCAAACGCCCCTTCTACTAACATGATATCGGCCCCAGGGCGTACGTGCTCCAAGCCGTATAGCATTGATTTCTTAATAAAGGCAGCGTTGTTTTTGGGTGATATATATTTAGGTGTCTGGTGTGGAGACGTCCTTCTCCCCAGAAATCCACAGATGTTACCGTAAGCGTCCTTAACCGGAATAGTGTAACGATAGAGTAAGCGACTAGCCCCGGAAGAGCGAAGTAGTCCGGCTTCTATAAGTAGGGATAAGGGGAAGTCCCTCTCTAGTAACTCCGCTAACCCGCCATCGTCGTACCCAACGTCTGGCCATTTACTAGAGACGGGCTTGCTATATAAATAAGTCTGGGCGGCGGCATTCACCCGCCATATCTCCTCTGCTGAGTGTAGCAAGGTTTCTTCCGCAGGAGCCTTAGGAGGGGAGATGGGTGGGGATGTTATAAGCCTTTGCGACAACCTCTCTACGGCTTGCTGGAAGGTAACCTTCTCGGTCCTCATTATCCAATCGAATATATCCCCTCGCTCCTTGCACCCAAAACAGACAAACCTAATATGATTGACCCTAAAAGATGGAGTGTTTTCAGCATGGAAGGGGCAAACTCCAATAAAATCACCCCCCGAAATCGGCCTTAACGGTAACGCCCCCTGTACGATATCGCTCAAATCATACATTTCTTTAAGGTCTTGTAAGTATTCTTTTGTATACGTTTTCGCCATGCATTTAGTATATTCATTTTGCGATATTCTCAACAACCCTCCTTGCGCTCAGCTCAAAACGAAGTGCATTATTATTGAACCTCCCTTCCCTCTAGGCATATTTACAGCCAGTTGCGCGGGGAGAACCATTTAAAGGAGAAAAGATGGCAAAATACTACGATTATAAAGTCTATAATGAGTTTGGTGGGTGCTCAGACAAGAGTAAGGCGGGCATGGTGCTTCGTCGCACCACCGTTACTAAACAAGAGGACGGAACGAAGACCTACGAAAAGGACTTCAAGACGGTCCCCGAGGTAAGGGCGGTATTATTATATTGGAGCCCCATGAGAACCCTGAGAAAGGGGAAGAAGGGCGAGGTTCGATGCTCGTCTCATGACGGGGTAGTTCCATCGGTCGGAATAGATGACCCACTTTGCCGATTGACGACGGCAGAAGATTTGGTGCAGATATTTTCTAAATGGAAGAATTTTGACCAGACCAAAATAGACGCCAAACTAGAGGCCGTAACAGAAAATGGTAAATTAACCGTCTGCGGTATTGATACTGGCAAGGGGTGTATCAGGCTATGCCCTTTCTCTAAGAAGGACCCAAACACAGGCGCACCCCCAGCATGTAAGGAGTCTGTGGTTCTTTTTGGTTACGACGTAGATAGGGAGCTTGTCTTTCGTATGGAGCTAACGGGTAAATCAATGAGGAATGACGCTAACTTCGTCAGTCCTTTTTTTGCTTTCCTGGAGCAAGCGCATTCAGCAGGTAAAAGTCTATTTAACTATATGGTAACGCTAAAACCTGCCGAGAACGACAAATACTGGTATTTAGATATCGCTGACGTCATGCCAATCGCAGGGCCAGAGATGGCCGCCGAGATGGAGAAGCAAGCGGAAGAAACCCGCGAGCGTTTCGAGAAACTAGCATCTAGACTATCGAAAGAGGCGTATGAGAGACTTCAGCAAGTATCCAGACAAGCATCTACCTCCAGCTCCTCAGGCTCAGCCTTTGACGAAGAGGAGCCCTTCTAGATGGAAAGGGCCGCCCTGCCCGGACGTTATTAGCTTAGAGCTAATTCGGCCCTCTAAGGGGACTGCCGACGCCCATATCGTAGCCGCGCACCCTCGCTCTAGAGAGATGGCTAAGTATGCGTTTCAAGGGCTTCCTGCTAACCGCCGAACCACGGTGGTGCAGGATGTCCCTATCCCCACCGACGCTATGTTTCGGGCCTTCTTATGGCCCGCCCTATACTCAATTCGCCCCTGGAAAAAGAGGGGGCTTAATCTCTCTTATCTACTCCTAACATATGAAGACGAGAATAACGGCGTCGCCATCGGGGGCGCAGCGCCCACCTTGCGCGACCTTAAGGAAATAGAGAATACTAAGTACTACAAAAACTCAACTTACGTTGCGTTGATGTATCACGTCTCGACAAAGATGCATTTCGCTGTAGATGCGCCACTTTATAAATTAGATGAGGATATATGGGGAGATACGCTAACCAGACGGATATAGTGCTAGACATAGAAACCGTAGTTATACCGCCTACTCAAGAGGAGATTGACGAAGCCGCTGCAAGCTACGAGCCTCCAGGTAACTACAAAAACGAAGAAACGATAGCAAAACATAGGGCGGAGTTTATTGACACCCTCCCTCTTAAGCTCTCTGAGGACCGAGCTTTTTCCTTCGAGGGGAAGCGAATGGTCTCCTGCGCCCTAGGCTACATAGACGGCAATAACGTCTCTGGCATTATATCCATAGCGGGAGATGATGCTACTATAATCGCCCGTGGTATCGTGTCTTACCTAGACCAGTTTGGGGACTATCGTCTAATTGGCTGGAACTGTGGACGTTTTGATATCCCAGAAATCGTCAAAAGCATGTTCCTGGCTAACGTATCTCCGAAGCGAAAGCCTTCCAAATGGGATATGATAGACCTAAATGAACGCCCTTTTCGAGGTCTTAAAATGAAGAACGTAGCCAAAGGGTTAGGGTTAGAGCTTATGGATGTTGACGGCTCCGACGTCGCTAGGTTGCATGCGAATGGCGAATGGGATAAGATTAAAGAGTACAATGAATATGACGTTTATTTAACGGGCATGATATACATAGCTGCAAGTAAATTGTTTTCCTTCTAATCTCCTTTAAGTTAACCTTTCCCCGGACCCTCACAAGCGCACACCTTGTGGGGGTTTTTTATTATGTAATAATAGATTCATGCTAAGATTATGTGAAGCAATAACTCAGCTTGCCGAGATTAGGTTTCACCCTGTAACTGAGGCGATAATAGAAGCGTTTCCGGGGTCTCGCATTATGGAGGTTAAACTTGAGCCAAAATACATTGATAACGGATTCGGACGAATCGTTAGAGAAGGATGCTTATTCGCTGGATGTCGAACTTGTAGAGCCGAACGACCCCTGTCGCCCGGAGAAGTGCCTCTGGAGGAGTGTTTTAGACAGGGCAGTGAGGGACTTCATGGGGATGGGAGTGGCGGATATGAGCAAGAACGAAAAACGGATGGCTCACCTGTCAGCCCTGGTGTGGTTCGAGGACTACGGGGAGCACCCACAAGGGTTTGAGTGGGTATGCGAGTTTCTTCAGATAGACTCATCGCGATTAAGAGAGAAGCTATACGAGGCGTATGACAGAAAAAAATCTTAGTGGACCCTGTGGAGAGCTACTCCTAGACTGTCATCCTAGTATTCAGGGCGAGAAGTTGCTATTGATTGCCATGGTGGAGCGGGCAGTCCTCGACCTCTTGGCTTACAAGAGCGGTGGAATTGGAACCCAGTACCTAACCCCAGAGGATGGGATAACGGCCAGGGAATGGCTTTTAGATAAGGAGGCTACGGAGCAGGATGAGTTTTCTTTTGCCTGGGTGTGCGAGAATCTAGATTGCAATAAGGACGTGTTACTAGAGAAGATTAAAGAGAAGATAGGGGGCGAGATATGAGGCGGTGTAAACGCTGCCAGAACCCTAGGCTGTTATCGGACTACTGGCCTAGGCGTTTAGTTTGCCGGTATTGCATGAATGAGTATGCAAGGAAAAGGTATGCCAAGAGGAAGCGTCCATTAAATAACCAGGCTCAGAGGAGGGTCAAAAAGAAATTAACGGAAGAGGAGAAGCGGGAGCGCAATCACTTCTATTATATGAAATATAAACTAGACGGGGCTCAGGATAGGTACGACAAGACCAAGCAGATTAAAAGAGAGGCGTTAGGATTCTCGTCTTACGAAGCGTATAGAATGGCCCAACTTCCACCCAAGAGGAGGGCATTGACCTGGATGAAACGAGCCCTTCGGAAGAGAGGAGTTGAAACCCCCTCTGTCAAGGAATGGGAAAAGGTTTATAATAAAAGAGCCGACTTTATCACGGCCTGCGAGATTTGGGAAAAGAACAACTACGTAGATGCCTGGAGGCCTGTGCTTATGATTAATCCTAATATTGACTGGAGAATTATGTTAATTAAATTTAAGGGGGTAAGGCTATGATAGCAATGGATACAGACGGAATACTCCATATTGAGGCCAAGGCCTCTCCGACCATGAAAGTAATAGCGCGTTTCCAGACAGCAACGGGCGCTCTTTATCACACCCCAACCCCAATACAAGATTATATTAAGACCTACTTTCTGTGGCGGGTACCTTGTATAGCCACCATTGACGACCTGGAAATATTACAAGTAAATGATTCCTCCTTCATGATGCAGGGGTTTACCATCCCTACCTGGACGCCAACTACGCAACACGAGCTCCATCTCTCGATTAGGTTGCAGGACCTTTTTACCGTAAACGAAAACAGACTAAATCTTTGTGTTCCAAAAAGCCCGCCTCCTGCTTTCACTACTCATGGTTTTATTATAAAACACACCACGGTAGATGAGGTCGATAAGCAAATTGCTATGTACGACACGCCGAATAACCAGACAAATTGGAGTGAGCTAGCTGATATTAGTTACATAGTCAAAAATACGCCAGGAGCTAAAATCTCTTTAGTAATGAAAGGGAGTGACCTTGGCGTCTCCGTCTCTCACGGCAGTGACGGCGACCACTTTGAGGGGGTTAATTGCTTAGAGGAGGCAAGGGGGTGGCTCAAAAACCGGAAGTAAGCCAACTGGAGGGGGTAAAGCACGACACGGGCAAGCTTCGTTTTGACCTGCTGCCATTAGACGCCTTGCGCGAGGTCGTTAAGGTGCTCATGTTTGGCGCAAATAAATACGGAGACCGAAATTGGGAATCTGGAATAATAGCTAGCAGGCTTTGGGCCGCCGCTATGCGCCACCTTGTCGCATGGTGGGAAGGGGAAAACTACGACGCGGAATCGGGATTGTCCCACCTTGCTCACGCCTGCTGTTGTACACTCTTTTTATTAGCTCTGAAGGTGAGAGGTGTCCACGATGTTGATGACAGACCTTAGAAAATATATACCATTATTCTTCCTGCTTTCTGGGTGCTCACTAAATTGCCCCCAGCCAGAACTTGGGCAGATAGTCGGGCGGGATAACTCCTATAGCTTTTGGCGCGACGTTAGGTGCGGAGCCTTCAAGTGGGTGAACCCATACAAGGACCCCTCCAGTAAGGAATATAAGTGTTTTAATTATGGAGATTGCCATGACGGTGTATGATTTTAAAACCCAACTAGCCAAAGGGAAGATTGGGGAGCATGTGGTATTTAAGGCATTAACGGACCTAGGCTGGGACGTCATTACAGTCGACGACTTGTTTATGCAAAGCTGGGGAATTGATGCTATTATTAAGAGTGACCAGCAATGCTTCTCTGTCGAAGTAAAGACGGACGAGAAGGCGGGCCACACCGGGAATATATTCCTGGAATCGAAGGTGATTTCAGACGGAGAGCAGAAGCTTGGTAACTTATTCAAAACAACCGCGCAATTAATGATGTATTACATCCCCCCTAAGAAGCTGGTTATCGGACTAAATACCCTTAGCTTGCGTAATATGATTAAGGATTGGCAGGACGGCGTTTTGCAGGAGAATATAACCAGGGCTACGGCGCAGAATACGTCCTGGAGGGGGGAGGGGTTCTTGGTCCCTATCAAAACGGCGGTTGCTCATGCATGGGAGTGGAGCATTCATGTTAGATAATTACATTCGTGGCAATAGACTGGTATATAGTATCACAGAAAAACATTTTAAGTACCTAAGAGACTCAAGGTGCCTTCTCGATGCAGGAACGCTTAGGCAGTTTTTAAGCTACCTTTTCGGCGAGGTTCTTTCTCAAATAAACAAGCTACAGGAGGAAAATAAGAAACTCTGGGGCATAATAGAAGAGTACGAAAGTAGAATACGGCTATTGGAGGTAGTGAATGACCCTCAAAGAAAATGAGTTTAAAAAGTTTCTCAGCCAATGCGAGGTCTTGGAAACCATAGACTTCCCCGATGTCTGCGCTAGGCTGGGATTGGACTGGTTCCGGGTCGTAAAGCCAAGTATAATAAACGACCCAGGATACAATGAGAAGTTTCACGAATATTTAGAGGGGTTGAAATATAGAATGTTACAGCAGATGTATAGTATAGCCAGACTAGGAAAGCGCCCCGGGAGAAGCCCCGACATCTCCTTCCTCAAGGCCGTAATAGAGCAGATTGATAGAGGTAGTTTTATTGGAAGCAAAAACATAGAAACGACCGATACGGAGGTAGAGGACGCAATGAGATTAGTTATGGGCTTGACGGGAGAAGAGGCGACTCTAGAGGAGAATTGACATGGCCAATAAGGAAGCATTAGCAATAGTAGTAGTTTTTCTTATGTTTCTTTTGTTTATTATTGCCTGTGGCGGAATATCTACTTATCAAGAGGTAATAAGAAGCGAGCGAAGCAAGGCTATAGCAACTACCTACGCAGAGGCCGCCAAGGCAATTGCGGAAACTATAATGGAGGATTCACATGATTGATGCTGAAGAGATAATTGAAGAACCTGGAGCAATTAGGGATTCGGAAATCAAGACAGCCATTAGACGAATGGTTAATGCTATTAACTTAGAGCTAGAGAGAATACACGCCGAATTATTGACCTGCGTTTCTTGCCCCAGTTTAAGAGACACAGCACCTGCAAACAAAATGCCGGACCTGGAAAAGGGGGATTTAATTAAGTTTAACCACGGTCCTCATTTGTCCGTAGATTTCGATACTGAGATTAAGGACTAGGAGATGAAGGTAATTATTTGCGGGGGCAGGAACTATCAATTCAATTTTTCAGACTGGCTCATATTAGACAGCTTGCATAGTCAGTGGAGCTTTACTGAGATTGTGAGCGGTGCCTGTGCTGGAGCCGACAAGGGCGGCGAGGCGTGGGCGAAGTCCGTAGGTCTACCGGTCAAACAATTTCCTGCCGACTGGGCTCTCGGCAGCAAGGCTGGCCCAATACGCAACCAAGCTATGGCGGACTATGCGGATGGTTGTGTCTGTTTTCCCGGAGGGCAAGGCACTAGGGATATGCTCTTAAAAGCCCTCAATAATAAACTTAAAGTTTGGCGAGTGAAGCCAATAGTTCACAAGGAGCAGTGATGAGCGAAAAGAGCGACCGAGAGAAAGCAGCGGAGGAATATATCATGCTGCATTACCCGCCCGACGTTTGGAAGTCGAAGCCGTATGACGGAATCAGGCAGATTGTCCGAGCTGCATTTGAAACGGGTGCCGCATGGGGCGAAAAGCGGGGGTTCGAGCGGTGCAGGGCGAGGGCGCTAGAGATAATAAAATCCCTACAGAGAAAAACAACGACGGCAGAGCACAACGCTTTACTAGCTATTAGTGATGCAAGAATGGCAATCGAAAAACTAGAGGCGTAGGAATGAGCCATCCACTATCAGGAATCGCAGGAGCATGGGCGTTCGAGGACTTGATAATACTAGCAGTTGTGTTGCTGGCGCTATGGAAGGTCGTAGATATCGTGGTCTGGTTATGTAATCACGTACAAATAAGGGTTTTATGACAACTAACGAGAAGCCGGACGGGTGGAGACCGTTTAGCGAATGGATTGAACCATTAGCGCCGAACCGTTATGACTTGCGGCTTAAAAGCGGATACATACTTGAGCGGTGCGTCCCGGCGAGAAAAACAAGACGCTTCTATACAGCGTTTGCCGGGGACTTTATTGATTATAACAGAGTTGAAGATTTTCGACTTGTAGAAGTCGTCCCGCTCGACGAAGGGGGTGGGGATGAATAGTTTAATATTTATTTTACTCTTAGTGCTTCTCGGCTTGCAGACATACGACTGCCATCTATCCAAGCTGCAACTCGACGAGATTATCAAGGCGATGGACTCGATGATAGAGCACCATAAACGGTTAATGAAAAAGGGTAGGGCGATAAAAGACTTAGGGATAATCGAATTTCAGGATGGAATGGATGACTAAGCAAGATAAGCCAGCAGCGAAGCCTAAAAGCATTTTTTTATTCAAAAATGGCATGGTCGCCTGTTGCGACCAACACGGCCAGCAAATACCCGAAATGCAGGGGCCGTTCTGGGTTGCGTTCCCAGTGATATGCAAAGCGGATTTATCTGAACTTGAAGTATTTAAGGCGATGGACATTGACATTTCGGTTATGCGTGAGGTTTGGAATAATCGATTAGCTACCGAGAAATCCAACGAGCCGGGAGGGTCGCGAAGGCACTTGGGGCGTAGCGCGCCCCAAGGCATGGGAGCGCATACCAATCACTCATGTCTACCGAGGCGAAACCGAGGAGGGGCATATTAAGTTAATCTGGAAAAAGGAATCATGAAAAGAAAGACCGCAAGTAGACAAGTTCGCTTTGAAGAGAAGCAGTCGCGCCTCGCCATGCAGATACTCTTCCTCTACCTTAAGGACAAAGAGTTACTATGGCCAGGAGAGACTATCGTGGAGTGCGTGGTGAGACTATTATCGGAGAAAACAGATGAGCCTTCTCGACTTACAAAGCAAACGTCTGCAACAATATCAGAAGGGCATATAGTACTAGAGCCCTTACCGCCGATGGACTTCGTTCCGCTGGTCCTAGAAGATAATAAAAAGGAGGGATAATTAAAGACATGTTTTATTTAGAAACTTTCTTTATTGCGTTAGGGGCCTTAACTACAACGGGTATGGCAATCGCTGCGAGCCTTTACGCTATAGACTACCTATCCCACCCCTGGAGAATACTTAATAAACTAGGTCGTGACCTAATAAGAATAGGAAACGAGCTGGAAAGTTTACGGCAGGAGATAGTCTCGCTACGGGTTCAGGCCTATAATACAAATCAAAAGATTGATGAAATAGGCAATAAAAAACCCGCCGCAGATGACCAGTCCGGGGCGGGGAAAACTAACGAATAGTTTTATGGGGAAACCTGTATACCTTATTAGAACTCCATCTTACAAATGGCGCGTTCGAATAGCTCCTGGGATGTGCGCGCTTCGAGAGTCGGCTCCTAACTTGCTTTGGAGGCTAATGCAATACGTATTCTTTGGGTTCAAATGGGAGCGTTATTATGGAAATTAAACCAGGTCAGTGGCATGAAGGGTGCGAGCTTATAGGGATTTATCCGCCGCCGCCGATGCCTGAATGGGAAGAGTATATAGCTCTAATGAAAGCCAAGGCTAAAAGATTGGGAGCTGACGTTATCTATACTAGGACCTGCACCTGCGAAAAAGACTGCGATGCGATTAAATTCTTCGTGGACCTAAGGTAGCAACCAGAAATTCTTTCTAATCTGATTAATACTACCCAGGTCGAGGGCGTCCGACGCCTGTGCAATTATAGCGCTCCATCTTGCAATGCTATGTGCGGGGAAAGCTAGTAAGTAGTTTTGTCGAAACTTATGGAATCATTGCAAGGTGAGACCTTATTTGCTGAATAGTTTCAAAAGCGAAGCTATCCGATACCTGCGTAATAGAAGTGCTCCACCCGGTCAGCCCACTCTCGGCATGGTCAGCGCCAAATAAGTGAGCCAGCTCATGGGCTACTATCTTTGCGTTGAACTTATCGCTCCCCGCCATCTTAGCCATAAACATAGCCCCCGGCAGGATACCAACCGCCCCCTTTAGGGCTATGCCAAAAACGCTCTCCGCTTCAGGGTCAATCTGGTCGGTCATGACCGGATATGGCCCAACGGCTACGTAGGTGATGTCGGCCCCTAAGGACATAGCTAGAGCCTCAGTCCTCATTCGCCACTTATCATACCTTTCATCAGCCGTCCCCGTCATCTCCTCAGGGGCATCAACCCTTGCAATAACTTGAAATCCTACGGGTGCGACCGACTTTATGTACGCAGAGCCTAGCTCAAAGGTGTGCTCTGCGCGGCTACAGTCTACGGCATGGCCGCAAACTATAAGCACCTTGAACGTACGACTCGGTAAGAACTCGATATCGGCATAGGCGTGACTACTAAGCAGCATAGCTGCTGCTAATATAAGGAGCCTCATTATTTCTTCCTTGCTGCTTTTAAGGCCTTATGCATCAATCCAACCCCTGTCAGTACTAAGCTAAACCCGTTAAGGGCTGGCTCCAGAAGGAGAAGGGCGGGGAATTTAGCCACCAAAATAGGCAGGAGTATTTGAATACCCGCGCCAATGGAGGTCTTATCTCCGTCAAAAGGGAGCTTTGCTAAAAGGCTCTCTAGCATATTGGCGATATTCTTTGCGGTGCTCATATAGTAATCCTTAATAACTTTTTAATCTTATTTATAAACGGAACTTTGTAAGTCCTCTCCCATGGGGGTAGAACTACGGGGTTATTTACGTCAGCGTTAGCAGGAAGCCCCTGCCACTCCGGCCTCCAAAGCATCAATCCAACGCCTAGCGCCTGAGCTTCCTCAATTAAGAACTCTACTCCAAACTGAGGGGTGCCTTCGCATCCCATCTCGCCCGAGTAGCACATTATTTCTCCATCGAAGTTGAGGATATCACCCTTCTTAAGGCGACGTAGGTCTTCCATATCAATAGAATGATACTCATCTACCCTTCCTGCTCTTTCCTGGAAGTAGAGGCGATTACGCCCAACTACAACACTGCCCTCAAAAACTTCATCGACAAGCTCGGCCATTACTTGATGCCCTTTGTCCGTGAAGTTATCCTCCAGCCCGGTCATTATGATATAGTTAATGCGAGGGTCTACCGGAAGATTGGCCTTGATAAAGGCAATCTCTTTTTTAATCTTCTTTAAAAGTCTAGGCGTCTTCTGGTCTAGCTTTCTATTAAAGGCAGCTATGTCATCTTTCGGAGAAATGAGCGGAAAGTATCCCACTGGTCTTCTAGGAGGACGACAAGGTCCACACTCAACATACACAACAACTGTAAGGCAATCTGGGGCACTAACAGGGTCGCCAAGAAGGCCGTAGATAATATCTTGTAGGTTAGAGTACTTTGAACCGAAGGCCTTATGCACCACTGCAATAGCGGGGTGCGGGCTGTCCGATAAAGCTTTGACAACTTTTGAGGTAGGAAAATCAGGGCGTAACGCAGCGAGCGTAGCCATGCCAAGCGGAGGTGATTCACAACTCCCTTGAGCATACGCCCTACTTTGTGCTCCTGTTGATAATATCAAGTAACTCAGCAAGCTGAGAATCGAAGTTCTCACTGCCCGTGCTTTGCATCTGCCTGGTCTTTGCATATGGTAACATCCTTAATGCTTTAGTCTTAATGAAATTCGAGTTGTCATCATCAAGCCCCCAAGCTTGACGGCGAAGGCGGTCGTTAAGAGCCTCTTCGTATTCTTCCTGCCCCTGGTCTACTGAATCCACCCCAAGAAGCTTCTCTAGTAAACGGCTCATCATTCCCTCATTAGCGTTAAATGTTCTCGATTCTCTAGGCGAGTAAGGACCTTTTTGGCATACTGCAATCCGCGCTCGGATACGCTGCCAGCGTTATACCTAGCTAGCGCCCTAGTGTAGTCCCCTTTCTCCTTGGCTAGGTAGTAAGCTAACACGCGACATCCTGCGTCTATGCCCCTATCCGGGTCTACTAAGCGACTTAAATACCTATCCTTAACCCCCGCACACCACCTCGCAGTATCCCCCATAACCTGCATAAGCCCCCAGGAGGTAGAGCGGAACATCTTCTCTGTGTCAAAGGATGGTAATTCGCTAGCGCTAGGAACCCAACCGGAGAGCCTATCTCTCGTCTTGTCCTTAAGATAAGTCCGGTAGAAGTCCGGCTCAAATCTCGCGGCGAAAGTGTCGCCATTCGATTCTTGTAATATAATGCAGGCCACAATATCTGGTCTAACGTCATTGGCAAGGGCATGTCTGTTAATTAGCTCTGCGTACATTATATCTTAAGCACCCTCAGAATGGCCTCAATAGCCGCGGCCAGAGCGGGAATGTTGGCTAGGATAGAGAGGGCCATGAGGTAAAGGGCGTTGCGTATCTGCCTGACCTCACCGACCAAGGTGGATAATTTCTCGTCTAGCTTTTGAATCAGCTCCTCGTGAGCATCGACTCGGCCAGCAAGAACCTCTTCCTTGGTCTCTAGTACGGCTATTCTTTCCGAGACTCTATCCATTCTACAACCCCTCCGGTAATTGACCTGCGCTAGTTTCGTGCCGCCAGTGACGACAGCATTCTACTGGTATAAACCTAGCTTGTCTTAACTTCGGGTCTGCGCTTAGCCATTTCTCTGTTCTAGCGTAGTCGCGTGGTCGTAGGGTTGGATTGGTCTTTTCTATTTCATGCCTATTAACTAAGTAACCATCTTCCGGGCTTAATAGATACCACTGCTTATGGTCGTTAGTGTTAGGACAATAAACTGTCTCTGGATTTACGAAAACTCTAAATAGAGCATCCTGGTAGTGCTCCCACCAATCCTTGTGGCGATTAGATTCTGAGTGAGAGAAATTCATTACCTGAATTACTTGCCACTTAGGCATCTTTGGGGCAAAGGCGTTTACCCAGGTCTTCCCGTCATAATGACCAAAAGCGGCTTGCCACATGCTATAAGCCATATTTCTATCGGCTCGTTCACGGAGAAACCTTGGGTCATCGTCTCTTCCTGGCTGGATGACATTAGGTGCCGCATCTGCAAAACTATCAAACCATCGTTGCCTACCATCCGGGAGAGTTGCGTTAATGTCATAAAAATAATAAGGGAGTCTGGTCTTAAGTACGGTCATTACTCAATTCCTTCTTCTTGGTTTTTAAGTCGTTGGGTCACAGAATACCTTCTCTTAACCTTGTCTATCTCCTCCTTCTTGTCGTAAAGAGCTGTGCGGCTAACATCGGTATCCGTCAGGTTTACGTTAGTAAGGGTTCTTAATAGAGAGGTCTTGAGAGGGATATCTGCATTAGAGAAAGCTCCGCCCATAGAGTTTGCTCTAGCAAGCCCTGGCACTAGGTTCATTAGCACCCAGAACGCACCAACGTTAGTGGCTATTAACCTACCTTTCCCATCTGGGACAGCGCCCAAGAACTTGCGAGCGGGAGCGTCTAAGTCTAGCGGTAAATCGTCGTGAGAGACTCCTGTCAACCTTTCTGCTAAGGTATTTAGAGAGGGGAGCTTACGAAGAAACTCGGCATCGAGGGGTTTGTTGAAGTATAGGTTTTTACCCGTGAAAGCCTCGGCGGCGGCCTTAATAACAGGATTAGCCGTTGCAAACTGTTTCTGCATAGTGCGGCTAGCGCTTTCCGTAGCTGCTCCCATCAGCTCGCCTACGGTAAGGTTGCGGGGGGCTGATATAGAAAATTGCTGCATTACGCTATTAAGCGGAGCGCCAAAGCCTCGCCCAATGATAGGCCGACCTTCTGGGGTCTTTCCTACGACGTGCGAAATCTGCTCTGCGTTTACCGCGCTGGTTAATAAGCCTAGGTCTATAAGTTCAGGGGTGGGAGCCGCATCTGGGTCCGATAAGGTCTCTGCCATTCCCCTAACCGCTGCTAGCTGGTTCGTGATAACACCAGGGTTAGTTACGAAGTCCGTGAGGTGAGCGCGGGTGGCCTTACTCATGAAGCCGTAAAAGGTGTAGAAGCGGCGAAACAAGGACTGCTCTACAGGGGACATGTTGCGATAATTAAAGTGCAGGTCATTAGCGGCTTTAATGGCATCCGGTATAGTGTCTCCAACCTCTAATCTGTGGATTAGATGAGAGGCCCTCATGAACCCGTCAGAATGACGGTTGAGGGCGTCAGATGCCTGGTGTAGGGCTACTATTTTATCAGTTCCGCTCTTTGAAAGCAAGTTGTCGGACAAACTGCGTTTATTAGCTATCAGCCTGTCGATATTCAACTTTCCGGCAGACTCTACTACGCCAATCATGTCGCGGTGCGAAAAGGCTATGCCATTCTCTTTAAGCACCTTCTGAATAAGCTTAGGGTCATAAACTACCCCGCCTGGGCTCCTAACACCAGTCTTTCCAGCTAGGACGTCTAGCGTTTTTAGGTGATGGTTAATGTTGTAACCATGTAATCCTTGAGTAAGCTGGCGAAATCCTACGCCAATAACGTTCTGCGCGTGGTAGGCTGGGAACGGGAGGGTCACCATCTGCTTCATAAAAGCAGTAGCGGAATCCATCATCTCCAGGATAGGCTTGCTCATTGGGCCATTGAAGGTGGCCTTGATGAAATCTTTGTTGGTTGCGATGTCGTTTACAGCGGCGGCTAGTTGCTTAGGAAGAAAATACTCCTTGCCGTTATGGACTACCTTCTCTCCAATCTCGTTAAATAAAGCAGACGCCTGAAGGTTGTTTGGAACAAACTTACCTCCGGCCTTCATGTGAAGGTCAATATTTTCCTTGAAGGATTTTAGGCCCTGAGCAAGGATATTACCAGCATCGGCATCACCAGCGGCGGATAGTCTTTGAACCTCTTGCCACATTGCAGGGGTTAGCCCTTCGGATAGGTCTATCTTAGGTACTCTATACCCCTCTCTTTTAAGCGCATTAAGCGCAGCGGGGTCTCCGGCTAAAGCTGATTGATATACCTGCGTAACAATATCCTCTGGAAGTCCGTACTCGGTTAGTATGCGAGTCTTGTAGTTATTAAGGGACCTCATGTTAAGAGAGCCGTTAATTCTATCTCGCATCAATGAGGGGAGGTTAGTCTCTGGGATTTTACCAGATTGCCAAAACGCATCGCCTAGAGTTTCGTACTTTCTCTTCTCTAGGAAGGACCCTCCCTTCGGAGCGTTTTTATACTTATGAGGAATGTAGTGCTCGATGAAGCCGCCCGCTAAACCAGCGGCCTGCTCCTCGTCGTAAAGATTCTTAAACGTAGTCATTACCCGCTCTATACCCATCTTGGTTTTTGGGTTTACGTTCGGGTCTTTCATTTTAGCCGCAAGGTCACCAGCAAAGGCCGTCTCTGCGTCAAAACCTAAGGCCGCTGCCTGGTCTAGCGCTTCCTTGAAAAGGATTCTCTCAAACTCCCCATCCTCGCCTCTGGCCAGGGCTCTCTTCATCGCATCGTCTGCGTCACTTAGTTTCTTAGCTAAGTCTTTGTTGTTTGCGGCGAGTTCTTTTATTTTAGTTCCAACGGAAGATGCTGAGCCGTCTATCGCCAAAAGGATATCCGTCATAGTGTCGTCGTCCTGGAGGAGGTCCATTCCTAGGGATTCGACCGTTCTCTCGGTAGCAATAGACTTATTAGCCGCTCGTACGTTTAGCAGTTCTTCGGTTAGATTTCCAAACTCCTTACCATGCAACGCGCTCTGGGCGAACGTTTCCATGAGTAGGTTTTTGGTTCCTGAAATAATCTTGTTAGTGTGCTTTGCGACCGGACCCAAGACAGGGAGTGCTTCTGTGAACTTAGTCGCTGCTGAGATAATCTCTCCGGCTTGTTGGTTTATTTTCGGAATGGCGGTAATTAGAGTTTCGGGCAGGTCGTAACTTCCTAGGTCTAACTTGCCTGGTTTGATAACCTTTCCTGCGGCTTTTGCAGTACCGCGAATAGCCTTGAATACCTGCCCTACAAAGCCGGGGTCTGTTCCCTTTACCGACTCGACAACTTGCTGGGCGGCCTCTGGCTGAAGGTGTCCCAAGAATGGGATATTCATCCCAACTCTTAGTTTTACGGGCTCAAATAGCTCATCGGAAATTTTGCTTGGGTCTAGCGCCTTAGAGACAATAGATTCCGCATCTACCATCTTCTTTAAGGCGATATGGTCTAACGGGTCTTTTGTCCAGATTTTCTTATTCTTGTTATACTTGTCGGCAGCTTTAAAGGCTTCGTGTATCTCTCTATCTGCCTGAAGCGCCGCTTCCATACCGGCTTCTACTGGACTCATGCCGCTTTGGATAAGTTGCTGCTCTAGCTTTTTAGACGTCGTTACTAAGGCCTCATCCTTCAGGGCTAGCCCAGCCTTGGTGAGGCTTTTCCCTCCGGCCCTTGCCGCGCCTAACGTACCTAAGGATAGGTAGCTTAGAGGGTCGGAAATGACATCAAGGCCAAAGCCAACAACTCCGCGAGCAATTGGATTATCAATCACGTCGCTACGACGAAAAATGTCAGACCAAGATACGTTCTCTTCCTGTCCTCGCCGAAATCCTAAGCCTACAGACTCTCCGGTTTCTGCGTCTGTCCCAAAAATATCGCCGCGAATAATAGCATCAGCAATCCCAACCACGCCCTGGCGAGGTGCGTCAATAGTGTCTAGTACGTCCCAGAATAGAGAACTTCGAGGCTCGGCCTCTCCGGGGTCAATCCCGACCTGAGCAAGCTGTTGCATGTCAGAGTCTAAGCGCGAGGCTAACTCCCTCGTCTTAGCGTCTACATCTGGGTTTTCTAGGACGCTCTCAAGCAAGGGGTCTCTTTCGTAAGAGAGTGACTCCTGCTCAGTTTCGTCGTCAAAAAATATACCCACTTATACCTCTACTTGGTCTTTTTCTGCTCTGGAATAAAGCCTAGACTTTCCATCATTTTCTGGGCTCTTGGCGCATCTTCCTTTGCCATCGATTTGATAATGTCAATCAAATCTTCCATTCCAAACTTGCGTGGCCCTGCCATCATCTTAGGCATCTGCGCGGCTAGGTTCTGAGTTAATAGCGCCTCGGTGCCTCTTGCTCCTAGTTGTCGAACAAACAAATCGGCAATGCCAGCGGGGATTCCTTGCGACTCTAATCTGGAGATAGCTGCAACATCCTCGGTGGAGCGACTTGTTCTGGAGAACTGCCCCTTGCTATCTTCGTCGAAATCGCCGATTACCTTATCCCCTTTAGCCACAAAAGAGCGTGTTCCTGGAGAAGAGCTGGACTTCAGGTCCATAAGGGTGTCCTTAAAGAGCTGGTTAGCTGCGGCTTCGGTTTCGGCTTTGCGACGAGCTTTAGTTGCTTCGTTCTGCGCCATTAAGGCTGTCAATTGGTCTACTGGCTCTGCGCCCTGTGCTAAGGACTCTTCTCCCCCTGCAAGCTTTTGTGCCCATCGCATTAACGTCCCAGTATCGCCCTGAGGTAAGGATGGCGAATTCTCCCATGGGGCATTAGCTCCTATTAGGGCTTCTTTATCTTCGCCCCAACCCCCGCCGCCGTTTGTGGACTGTGCGTTTCGGTTGGGAGCCATAGCTTCACTTAATAGGGCTCTGATATTCGGAAAACCTTCAGCGACCGAACCACCGAGTGCAGATAAGAGGTTCTTAGCCCCACCAGCTAAAGCCCTGGCAGGCTCTAGGACGATGGACGCTTGGGTATTTAGGTCCTGCATCCTTTGTTCGGACGGACTCCACTGGGCGGGGTTAGCAGAATACAAATCTTCCCCACTAGAAAGCTTAGCTTCCTCTAGTAAACCCTGAACAAACGCCAGTCTGTCGTCGTCCATGAACCCCTGTAAGGCAGCTCGGTCGTTGTCTAGTGTCTCTCCGGCTCGGTTCATAATGGCGTCCATTAGAGCATCCCTACGAGCGGGGGGTGCTTTAGATTCTTTGGGGTATTGCTTATAATCTATGACCTCAGGGCCTGGGCCTAACTTCTCAGCCAGGGCGGTCATTATCGCGTCTGTGCGGCTAGGCGCTTGCTCCCTTGGAAAGGGGCGGTAGTCTACTACCTCCGGCTCTGGACCAATAGCATCCATTCCACCCTCTATGGCTGAAGAGAGGAGGGCATTCGCCCTCTCGTTCACGTCCTCAAAAGACAACCCGACCGGGTCTTCTTGTGGCCCTTGAAACACCTGCTCTAGAATCGAATCTCTGACACCTTGCCCCTGTGCCTGAGTCTCGTCCTGAATCATTCTTAGGAAATCTTTTAAATCCATAGATTACAACGAATCGATTCTGTGTGGGTTATTTTTATTTAAGTACTGAAGTGCCATACGCATAACGGCGTCATGAAGAGGGTGCTTTCCCCTGTTACCACCTTGCCGAGAGGGCGGAATGACCATATCCTGACCGTAGGATGCGCCTAGTGGTTGCTGGGAATCTTGACTTAGGCGACCGCCGCCTCTAGAAGCGCGAGGGCGAGGAGCTGAGCTGGCTGATTTGTCCTGTCCCATTAAACTAGGTAATCCTAGACCGCTAGCTTTTTCCAGGATACCAGCTTGAAGGTCTGCATATCTTTTAACGCCGGGGCCTCTGGCAGGAGAGAAGCCCGACCCACTACCGTAAGCTTGGCCAAGGCCTCTAATTTGAGCAATTCTTTGTAGCATATCCTCAGGCACCATGTCGGACATATCAGTACCGGCTCCTGGCTGAGTCACGTCCCTTACGGCCCTATCTTGAGCTATAGACCCCACCCCTCCGCCGCCTGCGGCATTGGCAGCAGTTTGACGGCGCTTAGCATCGGCAATCTCCAACATCCTCTGGAGAGTAAGGAAATCCATTTCTTGTTCTTGCTGTTTTCCTGCCATACCTTCTCCTAAAAAATCATCCTTGCCTTAGTTGGGTCAAAGCTCAGCTTTCTGCCGCCTTTCAATCCGCCGCTGCGAAGGCCGGATACCCCACCACCTGCTGTAAACAAGTCCTGAAGGCGAGGCATGTTTCCCGACACTGGCGCTGCGAACCCGGAGCGAGGGCTGAAGCTTGGTGGGCGACTAGTGTCCCATCCACCGCCTGAGCTGGCACCGCCGCCACTGACATCACCAGAGCCTCCTGGCATCATGTTATCGCTATCTATAAGGTCCATGGAATCACTGACCATACCAGCCTGAGCCTGGAGTTCGGCTATTTTCTCGCGACTGGAGTTGTTAGCTCCGGTGATTTTCCAATCACTAGCATTGCCCATAGATTCGGCCTGGAGGCGACCAAGGATGTCGAAATATCCGCCCATACTATCAGCCATCCCCTTTGCTGAATTAGCAGCGATATTTAACCCCTGAAGCCTTCTATCCTCAAAGCCCTGCTCTAAGTCCGATAAGCCCTGAGCGTAAGCGTTCATACCTGCGGCTTGCTGATTTCTAACTGCCGCATCATTAATTCCGCTAACCCCAAAGCCTCTGCTTAAGTTAGCCGCTTGAGCTGATTGAACATTACCGCGAGTAGCTGCATCAACCCTCTCTCTTAGTCGATTAGCTGCGGTGTTCATTGCAGTGGTAGAGCCACCACCCATGCCCTGTTTGTAAATCTGCTGCATCATGTCAAAGGGGTTATATCCGCCCATGACGAACGGGTTTTCTGACATCTTAGGAGGGGAATAGGATACCCCGGTGGAGTTAGTGCCGCCGCTCCCGCCGCTGTCTGAGGTAGTTCCACCGCCACCCGAAGGTGTGGACGTGCCCCCTCCACTTCCGCTTGTTGGGCCGCTAGGACCGTACATAGGCCCGCCCGTCTGGGGTTGAGAAGCTGCGGCAACTTGGCGCTCCCTTCTTCGACGCTCCGCTCTTAGCGCCTGCTGAACAGACATCGTGCCAGAATCAACTCTAGCATTAAGGCCGTTACGACTTGTTGGACCCGGTACTCTTGGTGGCATTATCTACCTTCTCGTCTAAATCTTTCTCTGAAGTGTATAAAGAACTCGCTTAACAAGACCTTGCTCAAACTTTGAGAGCTATCCTCTACGTAGAGGTGGATGTGTCGAGCGAGCATTTGTGGAAACTTTTTAGCGTCGGTGCTATCTGATAGGGATATTAAGGAGCCGGTATAGCTTCTTAATTGCGGGTCGTCGAAGTCTTTTAAATACTTGATTGTCGCCGTTCCGCTTGATGTAGGGTCGGAATATGAGTTGGCAAAGCCAAGGGCTTGAAATAGCTTATACCCTCCATTTACGATACCAGGCGCAATTCTGTCGGTCACGACAACCGAGGTAAACGACTGACCGTCGTCGGTTGACCTATCGCGACGGAAGATGGTCTTAATCCCACCCTCTGTGCCATCAAAGAAACCGAGGAAGGTTTTATCCTGCTGCGGGTCTGATGTGTCAGACGAGGGTTGTGGATGGAAAACAAACACAGGAAATGCACCATCCTCGTTGTTATCTGCGATGTCCGAGAAGGTGTACTCATGCCAAATATTGCGGCTGTATATCTCGGTTAGCTCAGGGCTCCAACCCCATATCTTAACTCTTCTAGCGTCTTCCGCATCTGGGTTATCTGCATCTTCCCAGAAGTCTTCGACTGAGGTGTTGGCGTCTTCCCAGCCCGCATCTGCGGAGGTTGTAGAGCCCGTATCGACGTCTTCCCATTGGGCGTTAGCCAAGGAGCTTGCAGAGATTACGAAGATGAACTGCCTAAGACTTACATTCCAGCAGCTAGAGACGTAAATGGAGTCATTATAGAAGGCAGCAAGGAGAGGCTGGAGTTCTTCGTCTATTTCCCTGGAGATGTGGAATGGGGTGCGACCGTCGAAACGAAGGGCGACTAGCCCCTGCTCTGCGAGCCATACGATATGATTCCCCGAAGAAGATATGGAATTAGGAAAGAGCGTACCGACCCCTGGTACAAATGTTTGTAGAACAAAGTCGCTAACCGAAAAGCCTGATACATAACTTATGCTTCGAGGGTGGAATAAGAGCATTTTACCAGGAACTACGTACAGGGCCGTTACTGGTTCGTTAGTTATAACATAATTGTCAACTGGAAAATATTCAAGGTCCACATCTGAACCCGTGTAAGGCTTTGAAAAGACTACCTTATATGGATTGTCGGCATCTACCATCCATAGACATTGCGCGTACTTAGCGCAAAGAAAAGAACGTTCTGGGGGCGTGGCCCGTTCGTAGCGAGGTTCTGCTGCCTGGGTTAGTTGAGCATCCCTAAGGGTATCGGTGTAAGTGGTCGTTCCCGCATCTAGTGTTGCTACTAGGTAGGGATATTGTCCTCCGTCTAGCGTTCTGTAAAGCTTTATTTTATCCCAGTTCTGGGCGGTATGAGTTGGGATTGTTACTCTTATAAAAGGTATTCCGTTAGTTCCGCTACCCTTAGCCCCCGTGGAGGTGCTTAACTCCGACCAGTCAGACTCCAGCCCCGTTGCTGAGTCATAAAAGGTATACATGTACTGGGTGCCCTGAGCGAGGACTATTCCGGAGTTGACGGTTAGATAGTCGGGCGTGTAAATAGTGGAGATGGCGGTTGTTGGGGGCTCGATTCCGATACGGTCAATCTGGGTACCAGGGCCGCCCCACTTTGCCGGAAGACCTCCGGCTATAAACATATTGTCGCCTATCTTAGCAAACTGAGTTTGTCTTGTGGTGCTAAAATTAGTGTAGCTCGAAACCGAAACGTCACTCCATGTTTCAGCCACTCTCTGCTTCCAGGCAGAGGAAAAGTTTGCTAACAAAGTTCTCTTGAGCGGAATAGACCCATCAGCGGCTTCTAGGTACTCGCCAACTCCAAGTGGAGTTCCTAATCCTGTATCTATAGTCTCAGTTAGAGAGCCTGGTCTTTTAACTACCGCCCCTAATCTCTTATCAACAAGGGCATTCTTTAGAATCCTAAAACCCAAAGCTCGCTTAGCCTCTCCACCAACCTGGTCTGCTGAGCTACTATCTAAGCCCATAGCAATACTGAACTGCTCGGTTCTACGAGCGCCAGAATTGATTTTATCGGTTGGTTCGCTGCCCATTACTCTCCGCTTGAGGTCTTAAAGAAGCCGCCATCTGAGTCCATTCTAGAGCGAATCTGCATGACGTTCTGCTCGGCTATTAATTTTCTAACGCGCCACGTCTCGAAGTATACGGCGCTTTCTGTGTCAGGGTCTTCTATTACCAAGGTCCATATAGCATGGTCCTCTTGGTCGTTTACGAAAGATGCGTGATAAATCCCCTCGGCAAGCTCCCTTACTTCAATTGGGGTTGCTTGGTTTATCTCTCCGTTCTTAATGAGGGTGATGGTAAAATCATCTCTAACCATCCCCGTAACGGAGTGGGTAAAGGTCATGTGGTGAGTGCCGCCTGGTTTAATTTCCACTGAATTTCTCTTCTTAGACTGTCTTCGGGGAGTAGGTTCTACTCCTATGAGGCAATACCAAATCTGCCTCTCTACTGAATCTGTGCTATCCCACGCCAAGGTTGCGCCGCTATTGCTAAGAGAGCAGGTTGCCGAGCCCTGAACGCTAGAAGTAGTGGCGTCCCTAATCTCTATTGCGTGAGTTGCTGAGAGGTTGTTTTTAGAAACGTTATTAGCAGCGCCTTCGAGGTCGGTAATGCAAATCGACCCTTGATTCGTACCATCTGAGGCACCTAGGCAATGTTTAGAATCTGATACTGCTCCGGAGTTTGCTTGATGCCCAAAGCTGCCCAGCATAGCGAGTGCGGGGTTTACGCCTGGGAGGGTGGTATTTCCAATTGCGGTATATTGAGTGGAGGTGCCGCATTTAACTAAGCAATTAGATACTGCTAAGTACGGAACGCTAATTGGTGAAGCTATTAGACTGTTAGTTGTTACTGTAAACCCGTCTGCGTCGTAAGAATCTACTACTGCGGATATGTTGACGGTTCCGAGGTGGTCTCTTGTTAGTATGGGATAATCCGAACTCTGCCACCCCTTGGACCATCGAATAGTCCCTGAGCCGTTTGTATCTGCTGCAAAACCTGCGGAAACAGAACTAAGCTCCGAGTCTGACCAGCCCATGCCGTGGTAATAGTCCGGGACAAACATAATTCCGGTGGGTGTAAAACCAACTCCGGTCACGGAAGCGGTCCCTACAGCGGATACCGACATAGTTCCTGCTTTGACGCTAATATCCCCGCCAAGGGCTATGTAGTGGTAATGAATTGAGCTATCTGTCGTAGACCAATTAAGAGTAAAACCGTCTGCGTCGAACGAAACGTAAGCGCCCTCTAAGACTATAGGGCCAGCGTTGTTTGTGTAAAGAAAGATACATGCATCAGTTTGTGAGTTAGTCCCCCAGATTCCGGCTGTTGCCGAGGAGCTATCATCTCTCCAGGCTCTCTTAACAAACTGCGAAGTCCCATCAGTAAAACCTACGCATGATATGAAATCAGCCCCACCTGACCCCTCTTGCCTTGCAAAGCCAAAAAAGATTAAGGCCTTAGGTTGAAACCCTAATCCCGTTACTGACTCATTGCCAGTTGAGCTAGGGCAGGTTCTTTTGCCTGTATAGGCAAGGACGGCCATATCTTGCCTTAGCCGACCCCTAGAGTCATCATGTTATTACGAGGCGCGTTACCTGGATTGTTAATCATAAAATACCACCACTCTCTAGCTGTAGCATCTGTGGTTGTCCAGTCCACCGTAAAGCCGGACGGACCAAAACCAGTAACATTCGCCGCTGCTTGAAGGGAGTTGCCTGACTCTGCTGCCAAGACCTTGAGGGTAGTGTCGTTGCTTATATTTCTATTAGATTCTGTAGTTGCTAATCCGTCATCTTCCATTTGGCTCGTAGAAAGGTCAGTAGTGCCATCTGAGCCGCCTAATGTCATTTTGATATCGGTTCGGTAGGAAGCCGAAGCGGCGTGACCAAAGGAGCCCATTAGCACACCAGCGGGAACGTTGGTTCCTGTTGTTATAGATTGCGTCTGATTACTGGTCGGTTGGGTAGCTAGCCCCGAAACGGCGGTAACGCCCTTGAGGGCTATGAATGGAACGGCAATATTCACACTAGAAGTTGCTTTGTTAATCGTAAAACCGTCTGCGTCATAGCTTACTACTGTAGCCCTAAGGATATCCGTATCTGAAGCATCCTTAGAAAAGATAGGGTATGTAGTTTGCTGATAACTTCTTGATAAGGGAGTACTGGCTGGCTGGTCGCAGACAAAAGCTGAACCAATACCGCTTCGAGCAGAGTCAACTAAGCCTAGACACCAATAGTACTGTGGCGATAAAATAAGAGCGGTAGGAGTAAAGCCGACTCCAGTAATAGCGAGATTTCCAGTGGTAGTACCCGTACTGAACGCGCCGACGTATGCCTCAACATTATCTCCGCCGATAGCCATATAGTTGTAGTAGAAGTTTGCGCTGCGAGTAGTCCAATTCAGCGTGAAGCCATCCGAACTTACGGCAGATACTGCCGCATCTGCTATTACGGTAGGCGCGGCTCCGTGGGCGCTCATGTATATACATGATGCTGCCTGATTAGACCCCCAGATTCCCCCTCCGCTAGCAGCGCTGGCGTCATCTCTGCTTCGCTTTTGCGCTCTGTTGCGCCCACCGGCACAATCTGAGAATCCTAAGAAAAACAGAAGGTCTGCGTCGGTTCCGACAGAACCGCCAGCTCCCCAAAAGATAATAGCCTTAGGCGTAAACCCAAGGCCTGTAATTACCTCGTTCCCAGTTGAGCCGGGTGCGGTTCTTTGTCCTGTTTTGCAGTAGACTGGCATTAGACCTTACGTAGAAGTTGAGAGGGGTATAATCTCTATCGTTGCAAGCGCGGAGGTGGTGTTTGAGCCTGAGACGTTTTGAACCTTGAGGAGAAGGGAGGTTCCTGAAGCTGTAAGCGTGGCGGTATGGAGTGCGGTGCCTACTGTATGAAGGACCGTCAATCCTCCCGCTGATGCGCTACCGCCAGAGCGAGAACCGTAAGCTGCCACCTCTAGGAAGCTTTGAGCACCCGAGGTGTTGTCTCTAGAGAGTATCTGAGCGCGAATCATGACCTGAGTATCGTCTGCGCCGACAGCGTAATCGTATAACGTAACCGGGGTAGTCGAGGTGGAATTAACAGCCGCAGTTAGTTCTACAATCTCACCGCCAGATGTGTAGCCTGTATGCGATAATCTCTTCTTTAATATTCCACCTGACGTCAGGGTTAGTCTAGTTGTGTCGTTTGTTCCTAGCGTGAGGTCGGAAGAGCCGGTCGTTTTAACTGCTAGTGTGGTGGCTGATTTTACGATTTTAGTCCAAAGAGCCTGAAGGTGCTCGGAGGTAGTGGAGGTTCCTAGCTCAATCGTAGAGAGTAGGGGTTTGAAAAGCGCCGTCGTGAAGCGCATGACCCCATTAATATCAACTCCAGCCGAAGCTGTTTTTTCGTCGATATTATCAACCTTGATATCGGTGGTATTTTTGGGGCGAATTGCCATTAGGTAATCCTATAGCTTTTGTGAATTTGAAAGCTGGAGCGCTTGCGCTGTCCGTTTATCTCAATGTCGTACCTGCGGATATCATCCATTAAGCCATTCTCTAAAAGGCTCCAGGTAGTAGAGATAGTATCCGGCTCTCTTAGCCATTCTTTTAAGACTAGCTCAGCGCCATTTACTAGAATAAAATCGAATTGAGGGGAGATTTCTGGGGTGGTTCCGCCTGAATATGCAGCAGGGGCCTTGCGGTAACGCAGGGTGAGGACGTTATCCTCGGTTAGTGGTTGCGCCCATATTTTATTTGAAGGGGTAATTGTATAGCAGAACCTGGGGCGTTGGTCCTGGAGGTTGGAGTTGTATAGCGAAACTCGGTTCCCTAGTGGGATAGACTTAAGGTCCTGGAAATGGTCGTATTCCAAATACTCGTAGGGAGTTCCTGGACCGTCTGCATTGCTATCTTCCTTAACGTAGAGCCTATCTGGGGCCATAAAAACACCAGAGGACACGTTGAAGCCAGAGGCGTTTTCTATCAGGATGGCGTTAGCCTCCTCCTCTGGGTCGGCTGGAGCCGTAGCGGTAGCGGTGGCAATGAGTCCTGGCACCCTTACATAGAGAGCCACGAACTTCATTGTCTCCTCTAGCGCCATTTGGGCGACTGTCTCGGCCTCTGATTGACCAAGACAGCCCACCCTATTTAGCGCCCTATCTCTTAGTGTAGAGTAGGTTGCCATGCTTATCGACGGCCTGAGATTTCAACTTGGATTGTTACATCCGTAGAAGTATCAGTAGCGCCATCGCTGCGTAGCTTCAACTTAGAAAGAGCGGTTGTGCTTTGAGGAGCAACCGTCTGAGGGAAGGTCTGGGCAGTGCTGCCGTCGGCCTTAACCGCAGATTTCAATCCAGTTGTCTGAAGCGCGACTTTTGCAATTACGGTATTATCCTCTTTGCAAAGCTCGATGAAGTCTGCTCCGTCAGAAGCAAGACGTACATCTGCGTTCATATTCTGAACCTGAATCTCTCTATTAGCTGGGATTATGATAGAGAACAAGTCGGTGTTGTCCGAGATTGCTCCTGCCATATCCGCAGTCTTAATGTCGAAGCTAAAGGTTTCTTTACCATGTGTATAAGACATTTTAGCCTCCTATTACTTAGACACAACTCGAATTACATGCTCTTTCGAGTGTAATGTCTGAGAGTAGATTTTCTTCCAAGCCGCCATGAAGTAGTAAACTACTTTTGTCTGACGACCTACGTCCTTATCCTCTGCGCGAATCTCTGGGGCAAGAGCGTATTCGTTAATAACAGCATCTGCGCCAATCAGGTAACCTTTGTCCAGGTTAGCTCCGGCTCCAGTTGAGCTTCCGCCTACCTTTTCAATCTTGTGGTTATCCTCAACTAGGCGGCATTTTCCAATGCGACCAACTTCGCCGTTCAATGCAGCGCGTCCACTATCTTCCCTGAGAAGGTTGGTTACGTCATCATCGAAGCAAAGATTATCCAAGGAATCTACGCCAGAGATGTAGAGGTAAGACTCTCCATCAAAGTATGGGATAAGATTCTGTCTAGCTTTGCGAACTACGAAACGTAGATTATCGAGAGTTAGGTCCTCGTTAGCTACGTTAGTAAAGCTCGCTGCTGTGCCGTCTGTTCTAAACTCATCTGCTGTAGAGTTGAAGGTAGCAATCCAGTCGCTATCGTCAAACTCTGCATGAGCTGCTGTGTTCTGAACCTTTCTCATGTCGTCCACTAGGGCCGTCATTAGAGGGTCCTCTACTGGAAGGCGAGATAGCATCTCTAGTTTTCCAGTCCACATAACTCCATTTCCGTACTCCTGAACGGTGTACGTACCACTGACTGGAGTTAGACTTCCAGTCGGGATTTCTACGTTTTCAGACAGTACTCCGCCTGCAACCGAGATGTTTGGAAAGTAGGTATACTGAACGGTATCACCTTTATTCTTTCCAAGAGCAGCTCCGGTCGGCGGATTACATGCCTGCGCGAAGCCCTGAAGCTCCTGCGCCTTGTGGCGAATATGCTCGCTAAGCTCGTTTACGGTAAGGTAAGAACCTATACCGGACCATGAATGAGACATTTAATCCTCCTATTTCTTGACCCTGAAGGAGTTGGCTTTAGCTCTCATTCCTGCTAGGAAATCCTGCTGCCCTTTCTCCGGGTCTACTTTTGAGGTTGTCGAGCCATAACCGCCGCCGCTAGGTAAACCTACTCCGCGCATCGTGCCTGACTTAACTTCCTCGGTAACACTCTTGAGACCAAATTCCGTAATAGCATCTTTAAACCCCATTTCCAGGGCTTCTGCATACGGTTTACCTTGATTCATATAATCCTCCGCATACCGCTCTACTGCGGCTAGCTTCTTAGGACTATTCAAACCTGGGTATTCAGGAACAAACTTAGAAGACACAGCGACCTGAGTACGCTCTATCTCTCGCTCTTCTCTGATAGCTTTTAGTGCCCTCTCTTCGCCTTTCTTCGCGGCTGTGTTAAGGGCTGAAATGGGGTCAGAAATCAAGGCTCTCAATACGGCCTTATTTGGGTCCTCTGCCTCCTCTCCTGCTAGAGCTTTTCCAATTGCGGAAAGCTTCTGAGCAGCTAGTTTAGTTGCGCTCTCTTCGGCGGCCTTTGCCGTGGCGGCAATTGCGGCTGTGGTGGCGTCTGCGGTAATCTTAGCCACATCCACGGGGGGCGTTGCTGGTGCCGGGGTGGGGGCTGGGGTTTGTGTGGTCGGTGCTTCGGTTGTCATTTAGTCTCCGGTTTGGTCTGACTGTTGTCGTTCAATTGCTAATTTCTCTTCTGCAAAGACCTTAGCAAACATTTCTCTAATATCTTGAATAGCTCTGTAGGCCCCTTGTGCTCTGTGAACTTCGTGTTGGTCAACTGCCGAGGTTAGGCCTTGAAGGGCGGAGGAGTGGGCTTCCTCTAGCCAAGCGCCGATGGTCTGGGCGTACTCTGGCATCTCCATGATGATGCGAAGTTTCTGTGCCCTGTCGAGGGCCTTGCGATTCTTTTTGGTCATTACTGAATTGGTCCTTGCTCTTCAGGTGGCATACCGCCCTGCTGTTGCTGCTGGGCCATCTGCATCTGCATTAAAGCCTGCTGGTGCATCATCACATGTTGCTGCATCTCCGGAGTCGCATAAGGCGCTCCTGCTAGCGGCTGTTGCATCTGAATATGGAACTGATGGTCGTCGGCCTGGGATGGCATAACCATGTGCCCGGACATGAGGGCTTGATTCTCTGCGGTAATCGCAACCAAAGGAGAGTCGGTCACAATTAGTCTTTCCGGGTCTTTAACGTCCCTGTTCTTGAAGTACTGCTTCATAAACTCTGGGAGGTTAATCAGCATTGATAGAGGACCGCCACTGTTGATAATCGAGAGAAGCTCGTTATCTAACTGAATGCCCTTAGTCTTATCCTGGGCAGAGGAGAATCCCTTAATCTTAAACTTAAACCATTGATTCATTGCCTCCATTCTGTTCTGAGTTGTTAGCTCAGTTATGAGGCGCAGTTCGTTTTCGTCGAGGACCCCTCTTAGCTCTGGGTTGTTCTCGATTTCATCTAATCCAAACTGGAGTATTCTACCTAGAACCTTCTCTAGGGTAGGAATTAGGAAGTTCTGTTCTAAGTCTATAGCAATCGTGTTTACGTTCTCAGCCCCCGCCTCTAGGCGAGCTTCGGTCTCTGCCGCTGCGGTACGGGAGTATCTATTGCCTCCGCCAACCATCAGCTCGTTGATTCCGGTAAGCTGGTCTATTGCGGTTTCAAACATATTCTGAACCGGCATCGCCTGGTTCTCGATGTTGTTTGTTAGGTTTACCCGCATGAAATTATCTTTCGGGTCACCTCTAACCTCTAGCGTCATTCCTGGATAGACGCCTTCGAGAAGCTGTGATTTGTCTACTAGATTCTGCCAGTTTACTACGTTGATACCGGCAATTCCGAACCTGAATGTGTCGCAGATAAGCTGCCAGTTAGAGTCATAAACCTTCTGGAGAGCTGCGGCGTTATCGCCAATACCAGCGCCCGTGGCGCGAAACGGAATGGGCCTTACTGCTGCGGCGCAAATTGGGGTCTGATGACCTGGGGGCTCCCAGTATGGGTACTCTCCTTCCTTGAGGAGGACGGAGTCGTTAGCAATAATACAAAAGTATTTATCCTGCTCTACTTCGCCGTCTATAATTAGTGGACCGTAGTAGACAAGTAGCTCAACGGTATCTTTGCTGGCCAGAGGGCCGCCCGTTGTGTTTTTGTATCTTAGGTCGTAGGAGGCGGTGCGGGCACCAGAGTCCCTGGCGTCCCCTATTTTCTTAACCTTCTCCTTGGAGAAGAATCCAAGGTCAGCCCTATGATTAAGCTCCCATCGATTGACGGTGTACTTAAAGGCCTTCCACGCCGACTCTTCCATATAAGCGGCGTTGGGGTCCCAGAAGAACTTCTCTGGGTTTACGTCTAGAAACTCAAGACAGCCCACCTGGATAAACTTATCCGGCATTGGGCTTTCTGCTTTTAAACCTTGGGCTTCTGCTACGAACTTCTCAATAGCGTCAGATATAGACTGCTCAACGTCCCCCATTGCCATAGGGTCGGCTACGTGAGGATTCTCTACGTTTCGAGCTAACCTTCTCTGAACTTCTTGGCGCTGCTTCTCTGTAGCTTTTAGGACATACTCAGGGTTCTGAATAAGTCTCATCTGCCAGCCGATATGCAGAACGCCTTGAGAGATGAGTGAGCAGAGGAAGAACTGGCTTGCGTGTCGCTTGAACTTCGCGGCATCCAGATAATACTCCATTATCTTCTGGATTGCTGGAGCGAGCTGCTCTGCGTTAGCGTTGCCGTATCCCTTCGGACAAACCTCAAACCAATCAGGGGTGTTTACAAGGATGTTTACAAGACGCCCCTGCGCTGCCCTCATTGAGGTTTGAAACTTATTTACGCTAAACTTCGTCTGCCACTCAAACTTCTCATCGGTGCGAGTGCCGTAAACAAAGATGTCGTAGTTTTCCCGCCATCTGTTTCTGATGATGGTTGTTTGATTCTCGGAGTTCTCCACCAACTTGCGTATGGCGGATACTATCCGGTCATCTTTCTCGGTCTTGCTACGACGGGCCATGTTTACTTCTTGCCCTTAGTGCCGTCTGGAATCATATTCTTTGTCGGCATAGCTGAGGTGAAGTCAGCGCTACCCTTCTTAGCCTTAAGGCCATCATTGGTAATCTGCTTCTCACTTGGGCCAGCAGGTATAGATTTCTTTCTGTAATTAATCTCTTTTTCCATTTTAACTCCTAACGATAAGCGCCAGGATATTTCTGGCCACTTAACTTTCTTATTGTTTGAGGTTCCTCGAACTTCCGATAAAACTTGATTAGCCTATCGTAGATTCCTGTAGGACTTGAGATTTGGAATCGGTCATAGTCTAGAACGTAATGATTACCGCTATGGTCTACTGCTACAGCCATCGCGACGGAATAGTCTGCTCTCTTCTCTTCGGTCCAAGCTAGGTCTACTGAGATGTAAACGTGAGCCGGTTCTTGTGGGCCTTGCGGTAGGGTTCCATTAGAGAGATGAGTTGGAACGTTATGTAGCGCATCTACGATGTCGTCGTGGGTCGCTACTCCTAATCTTCGTATTTCATAACCTAAGGTGTCTCTGCTCGACTCATCCCCAAGCATCCACTGCTGAATATGCAATCTTCCCGAATGTGTAAGGGGCTGAATTGCGGCTATGATTCTATCTGACTTCTTTAGCCCAACCTTTCTAGGGTTAGATATTTCCGTGAGGGGGAGGAAGATTTTCATCTGCTCGCAATGCTCCAAGAGCCCTTGGTAGATGGGCAATCCTCCGCCCGTAATCTCCACTCCCATCGCTCGAACTGTGCCTAGTTTGGGCAGCTCTCGTGGGGTGTATATATTTATATCCGAAATCTTTATATCCATTCGCTCTGACGGCTTAGGGTCGTTTCTCATCTGAGCATCGAAGAATGGTGGGTTCTTGACGCGCTGCTTGTCTAGCATCTCAACCGAAAAGCCAGACTCCTTTTTGTCTGTCCAGCGAATCCTGCGGGGGTAGATAACGCCTTTGGCTGGATTGTCGTCTACGTAACAGGAGCGTCGTAACGCCCTGAACTCCCCGCGCCTTCCTATGAATTTACCGTCCTCTGCGGCTCCGGCGGGGTCGGCATCGTGCCATCTAGTTGCTGACCAAACGAAAAACCCATCTTCGCCTATGGTCATCTTGAGTCCGTCTACTACGTCCGTAACCATCTGCCAACCAAGCTCATTGTTGTTCTCTCGCTCGGTTAAGTCGTCTAGGTATATCCAATCTGGGTGCCTACCGGCCTTAGCTCCTTCTAGCGGAATGGCTGAGAAGGTGTGGTCGAGGCGTTGCTTGGCGTAGGGTATTCTATATCCGTCTACGCCCCAAGAAGAGCACTCAGCCCCGGATGATGGTAGGAAACCTTTGTCGTTGTACTTCTTGCCGTAGCATCTCTGGAGAATCTCGTTCTCTAGAAGTTGCCCGCCGATATACTCCCCGAACTTCCTGGCCTGCTTGTCGGTCCTAAATACGGCCAAGATGGCTGTGTTAGGGTTGTTGATAATATCTTGGATTATCAACGCCGAAGCTGGGAGCGTCTTCCCGTGGCCGCGAGGGAGGAGGAATAGCTGGTCTTCCCCCCAGTTCTCGTTCAGGTGAGTCAGGTACTCTTTCCCGGTCAGCTTCTCGTCTAGGAACCCCCAGCCAAGAGCTACTCGCATAAGCATCCACAAGTCCTTCTTGAGATGCTCCCCTAGTACGTGCCAATACATCTTCTCGCCCTTTTCTTTGCGAATAGTGAGAAGCTTCTGCCCAATTTGACGAATAGCCTGGTCGGGGTTTTCGTGTACTATAAAGCGAGACATTGGGTTGGGAATTACCTATTTGGTAGGGTTAGAGGTAGGTTATGTTAACCAAAACCTCATTAGCGCCAGGTGCGCCCGTGCCTGCATCGGCTACGTCTGTGGTGGCCCTGAGGCTAAGCCCGGTGCCAAACCTGGCCAACATTGGCCCTGTAACCGTAAAGCCCCCTTTGGAGCTAAGTGGAATCGTGTAAACTGGAGTATCTGAGCTGGTAGCGGCGGTCGCCTTATTGTAAAGCTTTAAGAACCTAACGTCCGTAGCGTGGTTATTGAAGGCGTGAATGAATACTATTCTGGCCGCGGAGTTCTTAACAACTACGCCAGTCTCATCAAGGTCGATATTTCTATAGGCAGTTTGCCCACTTACAGCCGGAAAGTTCTCGGCCAGCAAGGAGGTGTCTGCGTCCATAGTTTGAGTAAGGGCTAGGATATCACCTGCCGTCTCTTCTGTAGCTAGGTTAGCAAGACCTTCAATTCCCGCTAGGGTAATGTCTAATTTGCCGTTAGTTGCTGTAAGTCTAACCGCTTCGCCGGTAGAATCTACCGCCTGTAGTATGGGGGCCTTTGCGTCTGCTGCGACGTCTTGCCCTTCTTCAAATAAATCTGCTGACATAGACCTTTATTCCTTAACTTTTGCCTTTCTTTTCCTTGCCTTAGGTGGCGGTGCGACTGGCCTAGGTGGCTCCAAGCCGCGCTCTATTGCTATAGTTCTCTGACTCTTTATAGGCCCAATCCCTAGCAGGTTGCCCGTTAAAACGACTGAGGGCTCGTTAGATGGCGGAATTACCTGCGGGGTAGGAGTGGCTATAGGGTTCGTCACAACTTGGCCGTATAAGGGCTGTGGGGCGCTTATAGGGGTAGGTGGCGCGGGAGGGGTCGGGGATGCTGTGAGCACCTCCTGGGGAACTACCGCCTCGACATCAGCCGAAGCCTGGATATCTAGAACTAGCTTTCCAGCCTCCCTGAGAGAGTAACCCTTGCCATCGGGATGGGGTAAAACAAAGAAAATCTGCTGTACCGGCAGGATGTCCTCAATGGCTTTAAGGACTTCATCTATAGTGCCGGACTTGGTGAAGCCGCCCCTTTTTAGGCTAGCTACTACCTGTAGTTGGTCTGGGTTGGTCATGGTCCCTTTAAAATTAATCCCCTTACTTGTAGTCCCGTTTGTATACTCGAAGTCCCTTGATGCACTCGCGGGAAACTTCTAACTCCGGTAAGGCCGGGTCCGTTGGGTCGTTGTAAAGCTCAGGGGAACTGGTTTCTTCAAGAAGGAAGCGGGCTAGGGTCCGTCGTCCTTCTGCTATAGCCTCCTTTGCGAGGCGCGTCCTAAGAAAAGCCGATAGGGGCTTTCTAGGAATATCGTTAAACTCCTCCACGTCGTCTGGGTTGACGGGTCCGTTCATGCGTAGGATTAGGAGGACCTTTTCTTTCTGTTGCGGTGTGAGCGTTTTAAATTTCATGGGGAGGGAAGAGGGAGGGGATATTTATCACTCCGTGATGGGCCTTGAGGGAAGGGATAGGTGTTAATTCCTTACGATACCATCACGCTGCGTTATATTCAAGTAACATGTATTTCACACTCGCTGCGCTCCTGTCCCCCCTTACCCCCCTTATATACATGTCAAAAACGTATTGTTGACCTCGGCAAGTGTTTGATATTGTTCAAGATGACCACTTCGATGAATGGCTATTCTAGGAGTACTTGCGCTTGTCATGTAAATCGCGGATTCGTGAAGGATGTCGAGGGTTTAGATGCGATTTTCTTTGAAAACAGCGTTATTTTCGGGGAATCAATGGGTTTAATGACGTTTTTGCTGTTTGACCCTATTAAGAATGTAGGACGTAAGTTACTGTATATATAAAAAATTTTTATAGCGCTGTGATGCTTGCATTAGAAGTATACTGGTGGGGCGGCATGGCCAATAACTCCATTCTTTCCAGGCCCTTAAGCTCTTTTGTGCCCTCTCGCTTAATGCGCTTTACTGTTACGTCTCTGAAAGCCCAGCAATATTAATAAGTTAACTAGCCTAACTGCCCTTGCCTCAGCCTATATGCGCTACAAATTGCCAACAATATCAATAGTATGCAGTGGGGTAATCGAATATATTAGAGACGAACATGACGTTCTAGTATTATTCTATATAGAAACATGTTCTCGCGCTATAAACTGCCCATTTAAAGGGCCTATACGCCCGTTTAAGGCCCATAATATGGGGTACCCTATACCCCCCTAGCCATCGTCGTTTCAGCTACTTAGCCGAACATAAATAAATCAGCAAATATTACCGCGAAGACTAAACCCCCTCACCCTCCAGGCCGATGTTAATAGTAAGGATTAATTAGTAACAAAGACCTAAATGTTACCGATTTAAACCTGGTACCGCGATTGCACTATAGCTAGTAAGTTATATTAAAGGAGCATTATGATACAAGAAACGGAACTATTAGAAGACGGAACTTTCACGGTTTGGCAAGGATTACCGAATAGGAGCCTAGGAAAATATTACCCAGATACACTAGTCCCCGTAGCTTATGACGATGGTTACTATATTGGCGTTGTGGGTGAGTCAATACCGCTATCTGAGTTAAGCATAGAAAAGCAGAATATTATATTAACAGACCTTATGAATCGACGGCTTCCAGGCCAATACATAGGCATTTGGACAGATAAAAGCGCAAAGGTCGTATATTACGATATTACAGTTCGCAAGCGCTACTTAGAGCACGCGTTAGAATTAGCGCGTCAATACAATCAAAAGGCAATCTGGGATATCGCAAACAATAAAGCAATTTATTTATAGGAGGACCTATGCCGGATATACGTTCTCATCATGAGTGCAGGGACTGCGGCAGGGAGTGGCAGGGTGACAGAGATGACGGTTTTGATTTACACTGCGGCTGTACGTCTGAATGCTACTGCGACACAATAACGTGTGAAGAGTGTAACGAAATGGTCTGCAATGAATGCGCTGTGTACAATGAAGACGAGGAAAGATATTACTGCACAGATTGTGCGCCCAGACAAAAGTCTTATGCTGATATCGATAAATATGAGATATACCCACATGATACAAAACTATCAGATTATCCCGTCCAAAAGTGTGTCCACGAAAATACCGTGGCGCTGGGCATTGAACTTGAATTGGCTAGCAAAGATTCCGGGGCTACTATGGAGGCACTTTCTAAGAGTGGACTAGAGTATTTACTCAAACATGATGGCAGCATCAAAACAGATAGCGTATACAGTAGCGATATCGAGCTGGTTACCATGCCGACGACTATGCAAGCTCTGAGAAAAGTCAATCTTCGCGCGCTCTTAGCTGAACTAAACAAAACTTGTCAATCTTACGACTATGACTGCGGACTTCACGTGCATCTTAGTAAAAACTTATTTAGCACCATAAATCACTCTTACGCATTACCTCGATTGTGGCGCAATGAACGCAAGCTTAAAAAGTTGTTTGCTACTATGTCTAAATTTCTGTGGGCGTTTTCAAAGCGAGAAAAGGATAATTACTGCAAAATTTACGAATCAGAAAAGCAATATTCAGACGGTGATAGGTATCAAGCTATTAACTTTACTAACGATGAAACGATTGAGATCCGAGTCTTTCGCGGAACCACTAACTACGAGCGAGTACATGCAAGTCTATTATTTTGTGACTCTCTACCGCATTATATTAGAGCCCACAGTTATATGAGTATCAGCCATAAAACTTGGTGGCAATACATACAGTCAGAACCGCGATATTCTCATCTTGTTAAGTATATTAATAAGCATAATTTAAGCAATATCTTAGAGGCATAATATGTGTTTAATTGCGTACGTACCAAAAAGAGTTAAATACCCAATCGAAGATCTCGAACGGCAATGGGATCATAACCCTCACGGGCTAGGGATTGCAGTTTTACGCGGAGCAAATAAAAAGCCAATTATCATTAAGGGCATCGACTCTATTGAGTCCGCGCGCATAGAACTTGCAAAGTATAACAAGCGCGAGCGCGTGGTGCACTTTCGCTATGCTACTCAAGGTGTTATCGATGCTGATAATTGTCACCCCCATCAAATAAACTCCGAATCATGGCTCTTTCACAACGGTCACATCCATGGTTTTGGTAATAACAAAGAAAGCGACACAAAGGACTATTGTAAGCGAGTTTTGAGCAGAGTTGATTTCAATACTAAAATGGATTTACTCGAAAATAATGGAGGAAAATTCGTCCTCGTAATCGACGGCGCGGCGGTGATCATCGGCGCTGGATGGGCACGGGAAGAAAGTGGAATATTGTATTCAAATAAAAATTGGCAAGCTCCATCTCTTTTTGCTGATAGTTTTGATGCTACACAGCAACGGGCGCTGGATAACTATTTAAAGAATGAATACGGATACAAAGACGACTGGGATGAAAGATTTTAACTTAACTTAACTTAAATAAGGAATATATGAGCAAAAACAGGATAACTTTCCCCTTTACTGATCACACCTATGTCCTAGGCGGTGAAATGATAACCAAAGGTTATACAGGCCTATTCGCCGAACTATGGTACAACTTGCACGATGTATTAACTACTCTTAACCCTTGCGGCTATACCCTCCAAGCGATCCGAGAGGAGGAGGCCTTCCTTGCGTACAAGGGAACATTCAATCAGACGAGGGGTGTTAATGGTCAATCTTAATGAGTTAATCAGGTTAGCAATTGAACGGCAAGGCGACATATACAAAGACGGTTGTCTTACTCGCGGTATTACTCGCCTAGAATGTGAGGCATGGAACGACCAGGAGGCCTTGGGCGTATGCCGTCAACTGGAGCTAACCGGACATAACAGGTGCCAGCAAGCGGAGTTGGCTGAGTTAATAATGATTATTTATAAATAAACTGAAGCAAAACACAACGAGGACCGATAAGAGAACATCACCTTACTGCTACCACTAAAAGACTGACATAAACCAGAACCTTCGGGAGGCCTAACCAGCCTCCCTTTTTTATGCTAGTATAAATCATGGATGTTATTACAAAAACAGGCGAAGTTATGCCAGTAAGCGGAACCTATATAACAGGAACGCGGCTATTATTTACAGCTAAGGCGGGTGATACTTACTCGCTCCATCATGCGCCCAGTAAGCTAGTGTTATGTAATCTTTTCTATTATGCCTCCCAAGCTAAAACGATAGGCAAAGAGATATTAGCCAGGGTTCCTGACCTACTAGCAAGCGATGACCCTGAGAGATTACGGGCTGAATTCCCTCCTTTACTCCTGGATTATATGAAGCACTACCAATTAAACCCGGATAAGGGTGTGTTAAAATTCCAGGAGTGGTTGGATGCAGGATTTAGTAGTAAAGAGCGAGAACAGATTAGGTATGCTGGCGAGCGCCTATCTGCTACCATTGAAGCCGAATACCAGAAAGAACTATCAGGCGGGTTTGAGTCGATTCTTTTCCTTCCTGACCCAGATGGGGAATTTACAGGTAGTGAGATACGAAGACTTGTGCAGGGTAGAACCCTCTCACGTTAGGCTATGGTGTGCGGCCTTGAGGGAAGAGGGGCTAACCGGGGGAACTATAGGTGTGTGGCTAGCTGGGTGTGCCGGGTTTTTTGCTTTGATACACGAACGTGGTGACATCAGATTAAACCCATTCAAAGGGCCATCAATAGCCTTGTCTAGGGGGGCAAGGGCTCCGCGTAATCCTATCAGAGATATGGGCAAGGACAATGCCAGCAAACTACTGAAGGTGGCGCGGGAGGCTGGGCCTAGGGACTATGCTCTTATGTGTTGCTTGTTAGGAGGGGGATTGCGCTTAAGCGAGGCCCTGGGTTTGTGCCCAGATAACATTCTAGAGCGGGACGGGGTGACTATTTTACAACTAATTGATAATAAGTCAGGAGCCCCTCAGGAACAGTCGCTACCAGCTTGGGCGGCTATCGGCCTCAAGGCCTGGGCGTGTCAGCAAGCGGATGGTTGGCCCGTTTTTAATATCAAAAGGAGGACTGCACATGATTGGTTCAAGAGGATGCAGGTGCGAGCGAGGATATTCGGGAACTACTCCGTACATAGTTGCCGCGTTACGGCTATTAACGAGCTTATTCGCCAGGGTATACCGCTAAGAGATATACGCGCCTTTAGTAGACATAAGTCCGTTGTTACGGTTGAACGGTATGAGAGGCGGGTTCGGGATGCTTTAGATAACCCTGCAATAAACGCGCTTTTATTTTAATAATACGCAATCGCGCCATATAAAGATTGGCTAACTCTTGGTCCGGCATTCCCCATGCGTACTTGTGGTGAAGTTCGATGTGGTCAACAAGCCGAGCCCTATACCCGCCTGGGTATTCCATCTGCCCACGCCCCATCATCTTCTCTATTGTCATCTCGTAAGGGACTACGCTCTTATCAATGTTGGCAACCGCCTCTCTATCTTCATCAGAAACAGTAACACCAAAGTAGCTAAGGATAGCCTCTTCTGCTACCTCGTAATTATCCACCCACCAATCGTTAGTACCACGCTTGAGGGGGACAGGGACATCCATCATGTAGGCCTCGGCAGCATCATGCAAAAGGGCGTAGGCGTAGGTAGTGGACCATCGGGGGAAATGCTCGGCAACTGCTAGGCTATGCCGAAGAACGGTGATGTCAGTTTGCCCGTTAAATCTCTTGATATTCGATAACCCCCTTGCAATATGGTGGGGGTCTATGTGCTCAGGCTTAATCCTGTCGGGCAGGATGCGTTTGCCGTCTCGGAAATAAAGATAATCAGTCTTCTTGCGCGCCATACTACCCCCTTGGTGATTTACTATCCTGGCTCCATCGCATCTTACCTTTCGGTGAGTAGACTGAATGTACTCTATTCAGGGAGTACATGTGGATGCGGTCAATCTGTAGGCGGGAGCGCATAACATCTGCAATCCCCTCGCCGTATCGGTCTTTGGAGTAAACAACTATATCCCCTACCCGAATAGGGTAAGCAAGCCTTGTTAGTACCCCATTAAGCCATTCCATTGCCCTATTCCTCATCGCCATCTCCCCAAAATACAAAGTTCAATAACATGCCAGTGACTAATATAATTAACATCGCCTGGAGGAATGCGTAGACTGCTTGCATCTTCTGGTCGCAGGTCATCACACCTCCTCGTATACGCAAACAATCTCCACCCCATCCCGGTCATCCTTGACCGTCTCCTGCGAGGAGAACTTATACTTCCGAGAGACCCCTAATTCTGGTACTGGCCGGTCGTAAACTCCTGCGCTATAGCTATCTAGCTTCCTCTCTACTATCCGAAAGATTATATGACTAGGGCGAGCGGGCCCCCAGTCCTCCAGCTCGCTTACTAGTCCGTCGCTTGTCTTATAGCGAACTTGATACTGAGTTGTTATCTCGCTCATCTCGCATTCTCCTAGCTAACCTTCTCATCCTTAGTAGCCCAAAGATACTCGCCTTGGCTAGACACCTATCTGTAATATCTAGCACCAAAGACGCGGCGGTGGTGAAGCCATCAATAAAATCCCCTTGCGCGGGGATGGGGAAGTCACTCTCAGTAATTAAGTTTGGGGTTCCGTCTATTACCTGCCCCCCGCCCGAAGTCTGTCGCTGGGCCATCATTTTGTTTGTCATCCCCATCACGAAGTCCTTCTGAGGGTCCGTAACCTTCGACTTTGAGGGGCGTTTTGCACGTCTTGCATTGCGCTTTTTGGTTGTTTTTGCCATAGTCAATTATCTTATATTCCTTTTCTTGTGTGCACCTAGGACAAAATGCTGATGGCATTATTGCCCCTTGGTTTTGCCAGTTGGTTTGGATGGTTTAACCCCTTGATTGTTCTTTGGTATTTCCGTTCCTGCGGGGATTGGTTTCTTTGTGTGGTTACCATTCTTCTTGCCCATAATTACCTCGTTAAGTCTAAGTTTAATTTGAGTGAGATTTGCTATAGCATTATCTAGTTGCTGAAATACAAGAGCTTCAGACATGGCGGCGGCGAGAAGTATCTCGGCCTGTACGGCATTCCGTTGTGCCCCTGCAAAAAGCCAAGCCAGCTCAGTTGCTTCTTCGTCGGTCTGCTCTTCTGTGTTCATTTTCCTGTGCTCCCAAAGCTGCCCGTCCCTCTCAGGCTAAAGCCTAACTCTTCCTGATTGACCTCAACCGTGGAGTAGTCGGACTGACATACTAATAATAGCATCTGAGCTATCCGCTCTCCTGGATTGATGTGATAGTTAGTATCGCCCCTATTCTCTAGGAGGACCTGAACCTCCCCTCTGAACGATGAGTCTATCACCCCCGCATGGAGGTACACCCCCTTAGCCGCTAAGGAGCTACGTTCCTTAAGCAGCCCTACGTAGGCCGAAGGGAAGGAGAGATATAGACCGGTGGGGACTAACTTTCTAGTATTTTTCCATATAGTAGTAATCTCGCTAGCGTGTATATCGTACCCACTATCTCCCATGCGAGGCATCTTGAATTCACACCCCACTGATTTAGCATGTTCGGTAAGATGATACTTAATCATGTAAACAATTATCCTTGTCTTTTCTAAGGTTCGCAAGGGTCTGGTATCTTTCGCCCGTCGTGTAGATGGGGAGCGATTCTATATCTAGTAAGTCTAGGCCTGGAGGAAAGGGGGCGAGGCAAGGGCGAGTAAGCTTTGGGAAGTTCTCTGCGCGGTGCTTTTCGTACAGGTAGCAAAACCGTCTGTTCCTACCCATTCGACGACAGAACTCTTCCGATGAAATAAGGGGTATGCCCCCGGCTTTGCGGAGCTGAACGGTGCGGCCTTGGTAAGTATAGTACATGCGCTTCAGGACCCGGTTGCGCCTTGTCTGGCGACTCATATGGTAGGCATAGAAGGATGGGCAATCCGCTTCTATGATTGTCTTAATCCTTTTCTCCTTAGCTCTTGCCCAGAACTCGGCTTCGCCTAACTCCTTTATCTTTCTTGCAATGTATCTTTTCTTATTCTCTGCTAGCTTCTCTTTGTTCTGTAGGTAATACGCTCGCCTTCTAGCTATAATCTGCTCTTCGTTTTTCTTCCTGTATTCTCGCCCTTTTATCCTGCGGCATGGATTGCAAACAGCCTTATATCCACGCCCCTCCTTAGTGGAGCGCCTACCAAACATGGTTACGGGCCTGAGGTTTAAACATTCAGCGCACCTCTTGGCGTCGCAGCGATAGTAAGAGCTATATTCTACTGGGTATTGAGGTTTCCTGGTCATAGTACCTCTGCAATCTGCTCGTAAAAATACTGAAGAAGATAAGCCTGCGCCTCTTCCGTGAATCGGTTTGTCTCCATTCCGACATCTCTCATTATATTAGATGCTAGATGCAAGCATTCGTGTGCGATGATTTCTGGTCGCGGTGATTTGTTGAAGTAAATTACGTACACTCTGTGCGCCCCTGCTACAAACGCAATGGTATCAGGTTCCGTTGGGGGTACATGAAACCCCCTATCTGACAGCCAGGTGTCTACGTTGTTAGGATTCCCTCCTACCCAGAGCAAGACGTAGCTCTTGTAGACTGGGTCCTGCAATTTCTTTCTTAGTGTCCAGTCCTTCTTAATCGCCATCCCAGAACCATCCTCCAAATCTTCTGGCTATCGGCCAGTATTGACAGATATCCTCGGCTAACCTACAGCGTTTAAGTGGCTCAGGTTCCGCAGCGGCAATAAGCACCCACCGATAAAACAAATCCCAATCCACCTCAGACAACCTCTTGCCTGAACGGTGAGACTCTACAAACTCATAGTCGTGTAGCTGACATGCGCGAGTAAATGGGTGATTGTGCGGCAGTTTAAAGGGGCCAACGCCACAATCATCGCTGGTATCCTGTGGTATGATTCGACCAAAGATTTTCTTGAAGATACTCATCGGTTAATCCCCCGTTATCCTTGTAGTGTTTTAACAAACGAAGAGCCCGGAGGAGTTGGGTGGGGATTGTGGTCTCTCCCACCCTCCAGGAGATACAGGGGCGCTTGGGGACCCATCTTGAATCGTAACGTCGCCAGCGTCTAACCAAAGCGATAGCCCCAGAGCTATTATAACCAAAACGTATGTCATTATCGCCCAGTAAAATAGAGTGTCTATACATACCTGGCGCAGGTTGTGCTTCCAATAGCTTTGATACCCCATCGATATACCCTTCCACTTCGTTTGCATTAATAATTAAAACCCCAGCAATCTTCCAGGCCAGCTCATCCCTAAAAACACTAACAGGGTGAGGGAAATAGTAGTGAGTAAATCGCAGACAATTTTCCTTAGGACAGAACGATAGTACGTATTCATTGGTGCCCTTATCTCGATATCTAAATACTACATGATGCGAGGCTGGTAACTTTATCTTATACTGCCTAGCTAGCTCTGCCTTTAGGCCGTACGGTGGACGCCCCGGTTTTAGGCATAGCCGTCTGTGCATCTCCTCTGTTAGCCATCGGCGCGGGAATCGGCGCATTCTCTTCTTTGGAGATTGCCGGGTCAGAGGTGACAGGTACTGAAATCTTTTCTGAGAACGCCTTGTGGGTTCTATAGGTAAGGACATACAACCTCTCTGATACAGCTTCCATATTAGCGCTGTTAGGAACTAACACCCCTAGCCCCTCGTTAATTAGATGCTGATGCGCTACGCTTGTTGCATAGTCTCCAGCTTTGTCTAAGCTTAGAGCGGCCGGAACTGGGATAGTGACGATTCTAGGATAAGCTTGTGAACTCATGTTTTAGTCTCCTTATTACCTTCTATCTTATATATCCGAATAATTGCTTCAGCTTTTCTTGTGTCTAGTTCGTACCATCTGCGACCCTCACCTAAATACTGATGCCAATCGTACGGGTCTAAGTTGTGCTTAATTAGGGACCTGCACGCATCTTGATACGCTCCGCAGAAAGGGCAAGGCCCTGTACGTTCAGCTAGCGTTTTTAATCCAGACTCACAGCAGAGGCAGATATTTGACATGTCAATCCTTATTAACCGTATAGCCAAAGTTCTCAAG
>JACCDR010751291.1_pt1 | contig 44207 bp, 58 predicted proteins | sample 7446431 | NCBI WGS metagenome assembly JACCDR01 (sample SAMN15323443, study PRJNA562643) | freshwater metagenome | isolation source: river surface water | place: USA:Blue River Watershed | collected 2017-08-17
ATGTTACGCTTCTTAGATACATGCCAATTGGCCAATGTTGTTTTTGCCACCCCTAAATATTTTGCAGCTTCTTCTCTTGTTAATAATTTATCTTTATTATCCATAACTTAGTTTTCACAATGTTGAAGTAGTCCGTTGGGATTATTTTTGTCTATTTTAGCAAAGTATCTTAATGCTATATTATAACCAATTAAGAAAGGTAGGGTAAATGCTAATATAGTGTAATTACCAAGATAAGGTTTCACCAATACAAGACCAAAACTAACTAATATGACTGCTATTGCCTTTGCAAAAGCAAACGTTAAAGCTCCTATTTTAAATCTAACTCCAATTGGTAGATTTTTATAAATAATTGGATTAATAAGACATGAATCTAAACAACATAATAGTGCCAATAAAGTTTGAGCTATTATTATTGAATTTAAGCTACCTAACAAAAATGGAGTAGTTAATATAAATAAAATACCTAAAACATTTCTATATAAAGCAATAGTGTAAGGTGATAATTTAGTATATATAAATAAGCAAAAACATATAATAAATGCCAACATATGGTATAAAGTAACGCTTATATTTCTAGCTGTAATTTCAATTTCCCCATAGCCATATTCTTGACGTAAAATATTATTAAATCCAACTAAAGATACATAAGCCGCAATAGTACTCATACATTCCATTAAAAACATTAAAAAATAATATTTTTTCGATACTTTTTGTTTGACAATGGCTTCTCTACTTACTTTATATTGTAAAAATTCATTACTTTCTACTAACTTTTTTCTTATTGAATATCCTGCAATGAAAACCACCAACCCAAATAGAAATAAATACCTCCAATCAAACCAACCGTTTAGAGCGATATAAACACCAGCTAAAGCAAATTGACATGCCACTAATGCCGTAAAGTTAATGGTTGCAACTCCTAAAAATGTTTTTTTACCTTTCAAGAATTCACATAAATAAATTTCACCACCGATTATTTCCCCCATTGTGCTAAAACCTTGCAGGATTCTTAAAAAGGTAATAGCAAAACTAGCCATAACACCGATATCCTGATATGACGGTAATAAGAATATACCCAAACAAACACACCCCATTAATACCAAAGTTGTCCTAATAACTGTCACTCTTCCATATTTATCACCAATATAACCCAATATGATTGCACTAACAGGCCTAAAAACAAAAGACATTGCGTAAGCAAAAGATGTCAACAAAGCCGCACTTTTAGCGTCTCCTTCAGCAAAAAACACTTTATTTAAGGTCACTGCTAAATGGATGTATAAATATAAATCGAAGTACTCAAGAAATGTACCAAATGAAAGAATACTAACCACTTCTTTTTCTTTTTTTGTAAATATATCCATTTTTAACTTTATTGTTTATGTATTTATATGACGTTACACGTTTATCGAATAACCCCCAGGTGATTAAATATACGTGTAACTGGGAGATAATATCATAAAATAATTGTACGTCAACTTAATTAACTATAAGTAACTATATAACTGATAGAACTTTATAATCTGCATAATTTCTCTTCATTGTTTGTTCTTCCGCATAACGTAAGGCATCAATACCATCGTCGTTAGCTTTCTCAATATCTCGCAATATATTTCCCCTTCTGTCGGTTTTAAAAGAATATCTATCGAAATTATCTATTAGATTAACGCAACGGGGGTGAATATATATCATTTTATAAGATTTTAAGTGTTCTATTCCGTCCTCAACAGAACCCTGACCCTTTTCAACCCCAATGGCGTGTAAACTTCGATTTATTGATTTTACATATTTTCGGTTTATTGCCGATATCGTCTCAGGTCTAGAAGAATCAACATACACCGTATGGTTCTTAATATCTGGTAAATGCTTAATTAAAAAATCAGGAGTCAAATCAATATCAAGCCCTGATTTAACTGCCTCATGAGTTACATATAAAGCCCCATCGTGAACATACTCACGTACACCAAAAGTTGGATGATTAGGCGAAAAACCTAAATCTAAACCAAACTTTAAATCAGCCATCGGATGTTCTTCAAACTCCTCAACAGTCCAATAAACATCTCTTTTAAAAATCTTCGTTTGAGAATTAGTCTTACAATGCCCTTCATAAACATGCAGGTATTCATCATAATCACGAAGTTTAAGAGCTTCCATCTCTTCATAAAATTCTTTAGGTAGATGGAAGGGGTTATCTCTATATGATACTTTGACTATATATGTATTATTTCTATTATTGTTTAAAACAAATTCGTCATAAACAATATCAGTAGTAAAATCAGGATTGAACGTTACCAATAATTGACAATCTTTATTTCTAACTACAGTTGGGATAACTATATTCCAACTTAACTTAGACATCTTCGCAGCCTCATCTACCCATACTATTTTCAAGTTTGGTATACCTTTTATTGAATCAGGATCACGCCATAAACCGCGGAAAATAATGTTAACTCCTGTCACCTTATTAAAAATACCTTCTCTTGTATCTTTAAAATATTCACTTAAATTTAATGCTTTAATTTGATACAACATCACAGAATAAACACTAGTCATCAGTGACGATTGTATTTCCCTTGCACACAAAAAGTAGCAATCTCTATATTTAAAACTCTGAACAATTAAATAATCAGCTATAGAAAATGATTTAGCTCCACCTCTACCCCCATAACAAACAACAAAAGTATACTTTTGTTTGTATATAGGTAATACATATTTAGGGGTTTGTATTTTTATATCAATTGACATTCATTATCGTTCTTCTGTATAGTTAAAATCTCTTTTTCTTTTTCATCAACAAAGAAATTTAATGACATATTTAGAGGCTCATCCTCAGGTCTATCTTTATGACCTAAATACTGTTTACTTAACCAAATTTGCATGGTAACATTACCGTTCTTCGCCGACTGCATCATTGATCTACGTAAACTAATTTTGCCGCTAGCTGAATGTTTTTTAAAGAAGGCCGTAAAATGATCATAACCAGCTTCCTTTATTCTAAGCTCGAGTGTATCTTCACTTACATTAAAAAACGATGCTATTTCATCCTTTGTACAATATATAGCACATAATTTTTCAGCAGCCTTTAAGTCTAGAACGATTTTTTTTCTTCCCCTAACAGGTTTTTCTTTATCATCATTACTAAGCATTACGTTTTTATTCATTTCACCATTATCAACCATTAAAACCTTTTTATTATTCCGTATAATCATTCACAATTACCCAGTTATTAGCAAGAATATCTTCATAATTAAAACATAAAATATAGTCTCCATTTTATTCCCTCAGTTTAATTTATCATTTAAATCTAAAAATACCATTAACTTGTCAATTTTACTGTTTAACTCTCTTAATTCCTTCTTGTAACTTTGTATCATCATAGTAAAGTTGAGTACACCAAGGCTTGTTAAACCAATTATAATAACGCCTAATATTTTATTCATTCTATTGCCCCTGCTTCTATATGTTCATTTTTAATGGTAACATCCGCACCATCTTGATAAGTCCCACATTTACGGCATTTATTTTCATCAGTAAGAATATCTTCGCAATTAAAAAACATCCCCACTTTCCAAAAATGATAGATGTATTATAACACATAAAAGTAACTATATATAACTTAAAATACATGTCAAATTAATTTGACATGGTATGTTTATTTTGTTATATACTAGATACTTGACTTAAATAAAGCGATTACTATTATAACTTTTTAGAGGAGTCAATAGTATGACGCAACCCAACTTATCAATTACTTAAACCTTATGAAATAAGACTTTGCGGGTGTTTTCCGCTCATCTCCGCTCATCTCCGCTCATCTCCGCTCATCTATTTAGAGATGAGCGGAGCTTATACCATAAGGCTTTGCGTTTGTTTTTCCGCTCATCTCACATCTTTTTCCTTATACGCCCAAAAAATAAATATTATATCTTTATTAGTATATATAATAAAATATTATTCTCTATTATATAGTAAAAGATGTAAGGGATGAACGGCAAGTCAATGAACATAAGGGGTACAACTATGCCGCTCATCTTTTAGATGAGCGGGAAAACACCCGCAAAGCCTTATGGTATAAGCTCCGCTCATCTATTTTTAGATGGTATTATAACAAATTGTGTATTTTTTATAAACAAATCTTGACTATTTAAAGTAATTTTGCTATAAATATTTGTTGCCAAAATTTTTCTTTCCAGGTAATCTTTGGCAACAACAAACAACCTGGAAAATCAAAATGACTTTTAAAATATCACTATCCAATAGAATAACTGACAATAAACCTAATGATCTAAGTTTAACTAAAGATGAATTAGTAAAACTATTAACCACATATTCCAATAAAATATTAACTAAGAAAACTGCCCCGGCTTTTATTGCCGGCCATTTCTGCGGTAAAAAAAGAATTACAGAAAATTTAGAATCAAGAACATTACTTACACTTGATATAGACCACTGTGATATTGATTTAACCGCGTTAGAAGCGATTTTAGAACATTCTTTAACTGACTATGGATACTGTGCTTATTCAACTGCATCACATAACTCTAAAGAGCCTAAAATAAGAATTGTACTATTTTTTGATTTTGAGATACTTGTTGATCAATATAAAACTGTTGCTACTAATTTTATTAATAGTATACCTGATATAAAAAATTATATAGATATTAAGGCTTCAACTACTCCGGGGCAATTAATGTTTTTACCATTCAAATCAAATAAAGATTACAAACCTTGGATTAAAATTAATGATGGGGATAATATTAAAACAAACGATTTTTTAACGCCATTGGATAATATTGAAATTATAAATAATACAACCACCATTAATGGTACAAATAATTTTGATATTACAGTTAAGCAACAACCTCTTGATTTAAAAACAACCTCATTGATATTTAAATCAAGAGGTTGTTTTTTAACGCCATTGGATAATATTGAAATTATAAAAAATACAACCGCCATTAATGGTACAAATAATTTTGATATTACAGTTAAGCAACAACCTCTTGATTTAACTATCAATGAGGTTATAGCTTACTTAAAATTATATCCTAAAAGTAGTTGTAATTATGATGATTGGTTAGAAGTTGGAGAATGTTTACATCATCAATTTAAGGGTGATGAACAAGGTAAAACGATATGGACAGAATGGTCTTTAAAATACAAAAATAGTTTAAATAATATTCAAAATATACCTTATAAGTGGAATAGTTTTAAAACAGATAGACCTAAAGTAAAAACATTTGCTTCAATAATAAAAAAAGTAAAAACATTTAAGTCAAAAAGCAAAGAAGTAGGTATAACTCCTTTATGTAATAGTAAATGGGTACATACTAAAGGTAAAAAGTTACTACCTCTAACTACAATTGAAAATTTTCAAGTATTGTTGAATGAATATAACATAAATATTTACTACGATGAGATATTAAAAGAATGTAAAGTTCAACTCAATAATAATATTATTGATGATCAAAATTCAGCTTCTACCACTATACTATCTATGTTTGAATTAAATAATTTGAAACATAGTTTAGTTGACAGATATATTCAATTAACTGCTCTTAAGAATCCTAAAAACACATGGAAAGATTTAATTTTATCAGGATCAAATGTTAAAAGTAATAATTTTAATCTATTATGTGAAAGCATAGAAGTTGAACCGGAATATGAAGAAATAAAGAGAATATACCTTAAAAAATGGCTATTACAAATGCTTCATATGACCTGTTTAAATGAAGGTAAAGACTTTAAATCAGCAAGAATGGTATTAGTGTTTCAAGGGAAAGGCGGTATAGGTAAAACATCATGGTTTAGGTCGTTAGTTCCAAAAGAAAATTCCGAATACATATTAGAAGGACATACACTTAATGTTAATGATAGGGCTAACATATTAAAAGTTATTAAGCATGTATTTGTTGAATTCGGAGAATTAGCTGCAACTTTTCGTAAATCTGATATTGAGCAGCTAAAAAGTTTTATAACTAACGCAATGGATGAAGTAGATATTAAATTCATACCGCACCCAGTTAAATTCAGACGAAGGACTGTTTTTTTTGGGTCGGTAAATCCTCAAAACTTCTTACAAGACCCCACTGGAAATTCACGCTTTTTAGTATTACCGGTACTAAAATGTAACGCTAGACATGGTATCAACATGATTGATTTATATGCTGAATTATTAGAAGAGGCTAAACTTGTTAGTGATTATGATCTGAATCAAGAAGAATTAAAAAGACAAGAAATATTAAATAATGAATTTGAAAATATAGATAATTTAAAAGAAAAGTTTGAAGATATTTTTGATATTACACAAAAAGAACAAAATATACCTTACACAGCTACTAAAACGCTTGAAATGTTAGGTTTTAATATAAGTAGTATTAAAAAAACGCATACAAACGATATGGCTAGAATATTAAAAGACTACGGGTTTAAGAAATCAAGTAAACCAAACGGATGGTATTTACCACCGCAAAAAATTGATAAAAACATATTATGAATAAAATATGTTGACAGTCTAATATATACCCACTACAATAGGTATTGTAAATTATAAATAGGTAATTAAAATGATTAGATTAATGCAAATTGAAAAGAATTATAAAATGTTTAAAGAGGCGCTTAATATTATATGTAGAAAAATAGAATTAAGTGAAGAAGACCAAAATTACTTATATTTAAAAGCTAAAGCTGAGTTGTATAATATAGACTGGGATTATTCAATATATGATCCAATTGGTTTAGAACAAACGATAGATGAATATGAGTCACTAGAAAGGAAGTATATGCTCCAACAAAAAGGAGATTACTATAAAAATATTGAAATTAAAAACGAATAGGTAAAACAATATGAGAATATCATACAGTAAAAAAGAAACTAAAAATCTAGGTAATTATGAAAACGTATCAGTTGAAATAGTTGTTGAAGATGATGTTGACTTTACTGTTGAGACTAAAGATGAAGCTTTTGAAAGAATATCTATTTTTGTTAAAAATAAACTAACAGAACAATTTAACAAAAATACAATTAAGGCAAACGTAACAAGTAATAAAAGTAACGGTAGTTATATTGAAGATAATGATGACCAAATTACACCCAAATGGGACAAAGAAAAAATTAAATCTTATATATTGGATTTAATAAAACTAAATCCCGACAATAGAATTAAAATTAAACAAGCTTTAGAAAGCTATGGAGTTAATAAATTACAAGATTTAGAAGATTATTTAATAAATAGTTTTTGCCTTGACCTTAAGAAAATACGACGTGAATGTGAATATAGTATATTAACTAAAAATGAGTAAATTAAACTGAGGGAATAAAGTGGAAGAAAAGAAAAAAGGCGCAGATTTGGTAAATATTGAAGGTTTAACTATCACTAGAGCTCAGGAAGAAAAACTATTAATACTAGCTCAAAACAAGGGTAAGAGTAAAATATCATATATTAAATCTATAATAGAAGACCATTTAAAACAAAATATGATAACATATCATAGTAAATATAACGAGTAAAATTATGACTGATGATAAGAGTGAATGTAAAGATAAGTTCAGTGATTATATTGAAGGGGAAATAAAATGAGTGATAGTATATTAATTATAGCGGCAATTGCACTATTAATATTTTTATTTGAAATAACATGCCTATTATTTCAAAAACGTCAACCTAGAGTAAGAGATAAACCAGATTTCAGTAAAAGACAAAAATAGTTGCAATTATTTATTAAATTATGTTAATGTAAATAAAAACTTATATTAACATAATTAGTGGGTAACTATAAATGAAATATCAATATAAATTAAAAGATTCTGATTTACCGATAAATAAAGATGATTTAAACTATAAAATAAATATTACAAACGGTAATTTTTATGACAAAGTTTTTAGAAATTTGTCATTATATCAATCAAATGTAGAAAATAGTGATTTTAGCAAATCAACTCATGTTTTAACTACTTTTATACAGGTTGATTTTACTAATGTTTTGTTTAAAGAAATAAAAACAGGGGGATTTAGGGCAAATTTTATTAAATTTGAATATGTAGATTTTTCTAATTCAAATTTGAAAAATGCAAATTTTGATTTTTCTAATTTTAGGGATTGTAATTTTAGTGATTGTAATTTAGAAAATTCAACGTTTACCGGTTCAAGTTTTAAAAATGTTATTTTTTTAAATTCTAATTTAAAATATTCAGTATTTACAAGTATTGAATGGGATGCCGGTTTTTTAGGTGTTAGTTTTGATAATGCAGACTTGAGAAATTCAAATTTAGTTAAAAAATGTAATTATCAAGATCTTAGACCTCGTTATGCAGATATATCTAATGCTATATTAGATAAAGAAAGTTTAGAGATATTAATCGCTAATGCTAAACTCGTTATGAAAAACACACGGTGGACAATGTATGACGAAAAAGTCGGTAAGAACATTGATATTCCATACCCCGGGACAGCGGAATTACTTGAAATAAATAATTACCAAATTAAACTTGACGAAATACTTTCAATTAAAAATATTACTGAAAATAATGATATAACCGTTATAGGATCAATTGATTATAACGAAACAACTTTAAATAATCAAAATTATGAGTAAGCATGCTAAATTATCTGCATCAGGTTCAGAACGTTGGATACTTTGTCCAGGTTCGGTTAAAGCAGAAGAAGGAATACCCGAAAAACATAACTCATATGCAGCCGAAGGTACTTTAGCCCATGAAATTGCAGCTAATATATTAAACGGCGCCTTATGGGAAGAACTTGAAGTAGCAGTCCCTGAAATGGTATTAAATGTAACTAAGTACGTTGAATATATTAAGTCCATTGAAAGTGAAACTATATTAATAGAACAAAAAGTTGATTTTTCACATATAGTCCCAGATGGCTTTGGTACTGCTGATTGTATTATTAAAAACGGTAATACTATTCATGTAATTGATCTTAAATATGGTAAGGGTATTCCCGTATATTCTGAAAATAATACTCAACTTTTACTTTATGCTATCGGTGCGGTATCAATTTTTCAGAATTATAAACCTGAAACAATAATTATGCATATAGTTCAGCCGAGAATTAGTAATTACTCTAAATGGGAAATAACATTTAGTGAATTATTAAACTGGATGGCGTTCTTACATGAAAAAGCACTACTAGCGTTAAAACCTGATGCTATTAGAATTCCGCATCAGGACGCTTGTAGATGGTGCAAAGCTAAACCAACTTGCCCGGCTATTTATGATTTTATAAACTATAATATTTTACCATTAAAAGAAAAAAAAGTTTTAACCAACGATGAATTGAAATTAATACTAGATAATTCAAACTTAATTACTAACTTTTTGGCATCAGTTGTAGAATTAGTTTATGAGAAACTATTAACAGGGGAAGAAATAAATGGTTATAAACTGGTTGAAGGCAGGTCGGTACGAAAAATCCGTACCGATGGATTAAATGAGTCAGAAAAGTCTTTATTAAATTCTTTATATAAAAAAGTACCAATGACTCTAACGGAGATAGAAAAAATGTTAGGTAAAGACATTGTAGATAAACTTACATATAAACAATCAGGTAAACCAATACTTGTAAATAGCACCGACAAACGTAAATCTATTTGGGAAAATTATAAATTTAATGATGTTAATTTATAATACTTGACTTGAGAGTATAATACGTATATTATACAAGTGCGTATTAAATTTAAACGTATTAATGATTAAAGGTATAATATGAATGAAAAAAATAACGATAAACTACCTGCTATAAAGTTAAATATGGTTAGACTTTCTTACCCCTCTTTATTTCAAGTAAAAGTATGGGAAGAATCTAAACCCGGCAAATATGAAGCTACATTTATTTTAAATAAAGATAAGCATAAAAAAGAAATCGATATTATAAATAGCCAAATTGATACTTACTTTGAAAAACTTAAATGGGTAAGAAGTAAAATTAAACCAGATCATATTTGTTTAAAAGACGGCGATTTAACGGACAGGGATGAGTATCAAAATTCATATACTATTAAAGGGACATCTATTAATCGTTTTCCTATTGTAAATAAAGATGGAGTAACCCCAATATCTGAAAAAGATGATATATTTTACGCAGGATGTTATGTTAACGCCTATATTGATTTATGGACTTACAGTAAACCAACTAATGGAATAGCCTGCAATTTAAAAGCTATTCAATTTGCAGCGGATGGAGAACATTTCGGTGGTTCAAAATTTGATATTAGCGGTATGTTTGATTCAATTGAAAGCGAAGAATCTTTTTTCTAATGAAGAAAGTATTTTTAGATGTTGAGTGTTATATTGATTATTTTTTAATTTGTTTTAAATCAGATAATAAAGTCAGATCATACGAATTACATAACGATTCAACACTCAACATTCCAGAAATTAAATTAATTATGTCTAGTTATCTAACCATTGGTTTTAATTCGTTTAATTATGACCTACCAATGGTTAGTTATGCACTACAGGGTGCTTCTAACTTATGTTTAAACAAACTATCCCATGATTTAGTATCTTCTGGTAAAAAGTCATGGGAAGTATGTAATGAGTATAACATTAAAGTACAAAAAACATGGAATCATATAGATTTAATTGAGCCAGCTCCCGCGGTAATGGTTAGCTTAAAAATGTATGGTGCAAGGATGCATACTAAGAAGTTACAAGATTTACCTTTTGAGCCTCAAGCTTCCATTAAAAAGCATGAAAGAAATATTTTAAAACAATATTGTATTAATGACATTGATATTACAATTGAGTTATACAATAAGATAAAAAATATAATCGATTTGCGTGAAAACATGAATCAAACTCAAGTTAATAATATATCTAACCCAATTGATTTTAGGTCTAAATCGGATGCACAAATTGCGGAAGCAATATTTAGAAAATCGTTGAATATAACAAGTAAAGTACAAAATAAAATAGATACTTCATATAATTATAGTTATAGAGCTCCATCATACATAAATTTTATAAATAATGATTTAGTTCAGTTAAAAAATAGATTAGAGAATGCTACATTTAATGTAGATTCTAGGGGTGCACTAATTCCAAGCAATGAAGTTTTAAAAAAAATAACAATTGGTAGTTCTACATATACAATTGGTATTGGTGGATTGCATTCTAATGAAAAGAATAGAGCTACAATTAAAAAAGACAATGAGTTTTTAATTGATATTGATGTGGTGAGTTATTATCCGTCCATAATTATAAACAATGGTTACTATCCATCTCAAATCGGCAAGAAGTTTTTAAATTATTATTCTCATTTTTATAAAGAAAGATTAAAGGCTAAAGAAGAAAATGATAAAACCAAGTCTGACGTCTATAAAATTATTTTAAACGGTAGTTTTGGTAAGTTTGGGTCTATATATAGTTGTCTATATTCACCATCCTTGTTACTACACACTACAATTACCGGTCAATTAACGCTATTGATGTTAATTGAAATAATAGAAAGTTGCAATTGTTCTGTAATATCAGCTAACACAGATGGTTTAACAATTAAAGGTGATATTAGTTGTCGTGATCAACTAAATATAGAATTGAATAAATGGCAACATATTACTAACTTAAAATTAGAAAAAGTAGAATACAAAGCTATCTATCATGAAGGGGTAAATACATATATAGCAATTAAAGATGACGGTAGTCTAAAAACTAAAGGTTATTATGCAAATAACGGAATAGCAAAACATCCAATAATTGAAGTTTGCGTTAAGGCTGTAATTTCTTATTTAAAGTATAATAAACCAATAGAAGACAGTATATATGATAAGTCAAATACTATTACTGATTTTATTTGTATGCGTAAAGTAACTGGCGGCGGTATTTTTAAAAATGAGTATCTTGGTAAAACTGTCCGTTGGTATTACTCTACTAATGGGGATGCGATACGATATAAAAAAAATAATAATTTAGTTGCTAATTCAGAAGGTTGCAGACCAATTATGGATATACCGGATATTATTATGGATGATATAGACTATAATAAATATACTCAAATATCTAAAGCAATGCTACTAAAACTTGGAGTACCTTATGTTAACTAAAGACATTGTAGATAAACTTTTCCAATATAAAAATGGAAAATTATATTGGAAAAGTAGTAATGGTTCAATGAAAGTAGGTTCCCAGGTGGGATGTATTACGGCTACGATTAAAGGTTCTAAAGGATACTATGCGACTAGAATAAAGGGAAGAAGAATCTACTTACATAAAATCGTTTTCTTTATGTTTCATAATTATATACCTAAACGTATAAGATTTTTAGACGGTAACACTTTAAATTACTCTATAGAAAACTTAAAAGATTGCACATCATCTGAAATACTTTTTAGGGCAAAAATACGCAACGATAATACTTCTGGATATAAAGGTATAAGTTGGAGTAAACGTAGAAATAAATGGGTTGGGTGGATAAGCAAAGATAAAAAGAAAACATGGCTTGGTTATTTTGATAGCAAAAACAAAGCGTATCAAGCTTATATAAATAAGTCGATAGAACTATATGGTGAAGATAATTCAAATTAACGTGATTATAGAGCCATTTGATAGCGGAGCTAGCATAATAAGTAAATATGGTGAATGGTTAAATGCTAGAAAAAACAATTGAAAGACATATTGCTAAATATGCTAAAAATAAAGGTATTATAACTTATAAATTTTCATCACCAGCGAAAAGATCGGTTCCAGATAGAATATTTATAGCCCCCCCCAATGGTAATATTATATTTATTGAGTTTAAGCAAAAAAATAGAAGTTTAAGTAAATTACAAAGCTTTACATTTAATTTATTATTAAAAAGTGGGTGTAAAGTATATCTTGTAGATTCAATTGAAAGTGGTAAAAAAATAATAGATGCAATGTCTAATGAGTGAACTTCATCAATATCAATTACGAAATGTTGAATTTATCAAAAATATAAAGAAATGTGCTTTATATTTAGGTATGGGTATGGGTAAAACGGTTATAACTTTAACCGCTATAGCTAATTTATTAGATGAGTTCTCAATTGCTAAAGTACTTATTATTGCACCAAAATATGTTACTAAGAATGTATGGGATAAGGAAATAAGTAAATGGGAACATTTAAAACATTTAACTTATTCTATAGTAATAGGTAACCACAAACAAAAAAGCAAAGCATTGGATATTAATGCCGATATTTATATAACAAATAGAGAAAATGTAAATTGGTTATATAAAAATAAATTTACCAATTGGGACATGATAGTAATTGATGAATCATCAAGCTTTAAAAATCCAGAATCAAAAAGATTTAAATATTTAAAAAAATTTTCCTACGAATACATGGTACAACTTAGTGGTACTCCATCCCCCAACAGTTTATTAGATTTATGGTCTCAAATATATCTATTAGATAGTGGTAAACGTTTAGGTAAAACAATGTATGGTTATAAACAGAATCATTTTAATAGTGATTATATGGGATACACGTATGTTCCTAAAAATGCAGATAATATATATAAATTGATATCGGATATTACATTGTCTATGCAAACTAATGATTATTTAGAATTACCGCCTAAATTAAACGTTATTACTAGTATAGATAACCCCGCATTGATTCAATATAAAGAACTTGAAAAAGAGTTTATAACTAAAATAAGAGACTATGAAATAACTACATTTAACGCCGCAACATTAACCGGAAAGTTATTGCAATTCTGTAATGGTGCAGTATATGATGAATTAAAAAATACTATTCATATACATGACGCTAAACTAGATGCATTAAATAGTATTATAGAAGATAACCCAAATGAAACTATACTTGTTGCTTACAATTTTAAAAGTGATCTGCAAAGACTACAGGAAAAATTTAAATATTCAGTTAAATTAGATGGATCAGCTAGTGTTATAGACAGATGGAATAACAAAAAAATAAAATTATTATTAGCACATCCAGCAAGCAGTGGAAAGGGTTTAAATTTACAACAAGGCGGTAATATTATCGTGTGGTTTGGACTAACATGGAATTTAGAAGATTATCTACAATTTAATGCTAGACTGAATAGACAAGGACAAACTAGGCCTACAATAATAAATCATATTGTGATAAAAAACAGTATTGATGAAATGATATTAAATAAATTAGAAGATAAAAACAATACACAACAGTCATTATTTAAAGCATTACGAGATTATTATTTATAATGTTAAAAAAATACGTTCCAAGTAAATCCTTTATATTAGGGGTACTGTTAACTATAGGTATATTTTCACGTTATATCTTTGGTGCTAATAATTTAGCGGAAGAAGTAGTTGAACTTATAATTAAAATAGCTATAAATAAAGATGTAAACTTTAGTAGTGATATACCTGAGAATGCAAATGAGGACTTAAATAAATACAGCACTATTATACTAGATGAGAAAAGTAACCAATAAGGGTCTCGACTTAATCAAAAAGTGGGAATCATTAAAAATATATAGCTATATTTGTCCAGCGGGGAAAAAGACTATAGGTTACGGACATGTAATATTAAAAAATGATAATATTATTGAGCCTATTAATGAAGAGTTAGCTATACTATTGTTGTTAAATGACTGTAAAATAGCCGAGAGTTGTATAAATAAATATGTAACTGTTGATATTACGCCAAATCAATTTGATGCATTAGTGTCTCTTATATTTAATGTAGGGGTAAAAGCTTTTAGAAATAGTAAAGGTCTAATCTATTTAAATAACAATGAATTAAATATTGCAGCAGAAGAATTTTTTAGTCGGGATAAAGGTTTTGTTTTTGTTAATGGAAGGCGCAATAAAGGTCTGATTAATCGTAGACTTGATGAACACAAACTATGGAGTTTATAGATGTTTAATTATATATGGAGTAATATAACTAAGCTTATATTAGGTTTACTTAGTTGTATTACATATTTATTTTATAAAGAAAATAAAGAATTAAAAGCTAACAATAAAATGCTAATTAAATCCAACGACACAAATAAAAAGGTAATAGATGCAATTAAAATTTATAAACCTGGTTCTATTAGGGATAATATTGAACGGATGCGCAAAAACAAATTGTAGTCATAATAGATTAAACTTACCAAGTTTTCCAATAGCCGGGGCTAAAGTAGCGGATGAGTTAGAAATAATATGTAGTAAACCAGATTTTTGTTATAACTTAAATAATTGGTTAAATGAAATTGGATATTTTACATTAGAGTATGGAATAATTTATAAAAGTAATCAATGAAACCCGATAATGGAAAATAATTACTAAAATTCTGTTTGACAGTATAATATATACTTATTATACTAAGTATAGCTAAACTATAGGAAACTAAAAATGAATAATGAACTAAATAATAATTTAATGGAAGCTGCTAAAAACGGGCACGCATATACAGTTAGATTTCTACTAGATCAGGGTGCTGATGTTAATGCAAAAAGTGCCTTTGGAAGTGCCTTTGGTGAAACAGCTTTAATGTTTGCCGCTACAAACGGGCACGCATATACAGTTAAACTTCTACTAGATCAGGGTGCTGATGTTAATGCTCAAAGTGCCTTTGGTGTAACAGCTTTAATGCTTGCCGCTACAAATGGACACACAGATACAGTTAAACTTCTACTAGATCAGGGTGCTGATGTTAATGCAGAAAGTAAATACGGTATAACAGCTTTAATGTTAGCTGCTAAAAAAGGGAATACAGTTATAGTTGAACTTCTACTAGATAAAGGTGCTGATGTTAATGTAAAAACTGAAAACAATAGCACAGCTTTAATGTTAGCTGCTAAAAAAGGGAATACAGTTATAGTTGAACTTCTACTAGATAAAGGTGCTGATGTTAATATTAATGCAAACTAGAAATTCTTGGAGAATAAAAATTAATGCGGGCGGCCATACAAGGGTACATAGATATAATAGAAGAAACCAAAGTGGGAATGATGTTTTTAATAACTTATTAGAGAGGGTAATTTTAGTAAAATGATTAATAAAAATAATATTGGAGAAATACATAACTTTAACCTACCAATGTTAAAGGAAGCCTTAAGACAAACTGAATTAAGAGTTAATTATACAATAGGCACAAAAAAGAGGCTAGACATCAAGGCCTTTACTTTGCTTTTCATATTTCTTAGTTTTGCTACAATATTTGTCGCCTTAATAAATTCTCTTTTCTTTGTGGCCACTTATGAAATAACAAATAGTTCTAAACTTTTAAGTGCAAAATTAATCGTACCTTTTTTGCTTTCGTCCATTACTTTTATAATAGGAGCGATTTACTTACTTAAGGCTTTAAGATCGCATAATTCAGCGACTATAGGCAGATATCCTGAGACTTGGCTATATGACAAGAATAAAATAGCGGGAGAGTATACACCTACTCAACAAGCTGATAATGAAGGATACATAATAACTCATATATTATTTGATTATCAGGACAGAATAGCGGCAGGAGATAGTTCAAATGATATAAGGGTAGCATTAATAGATAAAGCAATAACATGGGGAATAATGTCTCCTATATTATTACTTATATCTTCTCTGATATTAATGGCAGCTAATTATTTGAATCTTTTCTAAAAGAATCTTTATCAGGTGGGAAAGGCTGGGTTAGGGGTGGCAAAATAATAGGAGGATAAAAATGAATAATGAACTAAATACTAATTTAATACGAGCTGCTGAAAATGGGCATATAGATATAGTTAAGCTTTTGCTAGATGAAGGTGCTGATGTTAATGCAAAAACTAAATATGATGAAACAGCTTTAATACGAGTTGCTAAAAATGGGCGTAAAGATATAGTTAAGCTTTTGCTAGATGAAGGTGCTGATGTTAATGCAAAAACTAAATATAATGAAACAGCTTTAATATCGGCTGCTGAAAATGGGCGTACAGATATAATTAAGCTTTTGCTAGATGAAGGTGCTCATGTAAATGCAAAAACTGTGTGTGGTTGCACAGCTTTAATATTTGCTGTTGAAAATGGGCATACAGATATAGTTAGGCTTTTGCTAGATGGAGGTGCTGATGTTAATGCAAAAACTAAATATGATGAAACAGCTTTAATGTTTGCTGTTGAAAATGGGCATACAGATATAGTTAAGCTTTTGCTAGATGAAGGTGCTGATGTTAATGCAAAAACTAAATATGATGAAACAGCTTTAATACGAGTTACTGAAAATGGGCATACAGATATAGTTAAGCTTTTGCTAGATGAAGGTGCTGATGTTAATGCAAAAACTAAACATAATGAAACAGCTTTAATATCGGCTGCTGAAAATGGACATACAGATATAGTTAAGCTTTTGCTAGATGAAGGTGCTCATGTTAATGCAAAAAATAAATATAATGAAACAGCTTTAATATCGGCTACTGAAAATGGACACACAGATATAGTTAAGCTTTTGCTAGATGAAGGTGCTCATGTTAATGAAAAAAGTAACTAAATTATAAGAGGATAAAAATGAATAATGAACTAAATATTAATGCACAAAATGCGTGTGGTAACACATTTTTAATACTGGCTACTGAAAATAATAAACAATAATAGCTACTTTAGCTATTATTGTTTAATTCAAAATTATTAAATGGTAAAGCTATTTTGTTATTTTTTATTTCATTAAATATAACAAAAAAATCAGCTATAGTTATACAATTTTCTATCCTAAACATTAAATAATTTTCAATTGTAAACAATTCATATAATAATTTTTCATATTCAATAGATTTATTGTTAATATCATTGATAACTGTATCTAAATCTAATTCGCAAATATTTGATTTAATTTTTAAAAAATCATAATTAGCACTTGCAATAGTAACACTTTTATCTTTAACATTTTTAGATTGAGTGCGTAATTTAGACAACAATAATGTATGAACTATAGATAAATTATTGTTTTCTTCATAAATATTATTTATGTAATCTATTGTTATTTTTTTTAATCTTACTTTTAAAGCAGTAACAACATAATCTGGTAATACTGACGGTAGACCTGAAAAAGTGATACCATCTTTTTCGATATCCTCTTTGGATTTATCAACATAAGCATGTAAATAATTATTCAAAAGTATATTACATTCATTTTCACAAATAAGTTTAAGGTAATAATTATTTTTATACTCATTAAATAGAATATAGTTCATTCTTTATATCTCCGTTAATCTACCATCAGGTGTTTTTACATCAAAATTAGCCAAAGTGTTATTAGTTTTTGTGCATTTAGCTGTTGGATAGCTTTCTATTACTATATCAGGATTATTAGAACTATTGGGGTGACGAAAATCACCGCCGTCAAAAGCTATAGGAATTCGAGTAACAACAGCAGGTATGGCATTTGTTGAAGTATTCCTCATGTTACAATTTTTTAATGAACCACTTCTAGAACCAGTAACATTATATGCGCCTAATATAATGTTAGTAGCCGATGTTAAACTTACATTTACAAAATTAAATAATCCGGACATTGAAAGTAAAGGGACAGTGTTAAGGCCAGAGCGGTTTACATTACCAAAATTAATATCGGTTAAACTAACTTTCCCATAACTATCAATGATGTAAGAACTATTATTTTGAGTCATATCACAAGTTCCAGTTGTAAATTGAAAATTACTACGATTTCCATTATTACTGGAAACAGCATAAGTAGAATATAGTATAGTATCAAAATTACTTATATTTACATTTTCAAATATAGTCGCTGGCATTAATTGGTCAGGATTATCCTTTGCTAGAAATTCAACTGCGTATTTTACACCTCCAGTATAAATAGAATTTATAGTAGAATTTTTAACAATAGCATAACCGGAATAAAACGTGTCTATTGTTAAAAATCTACTAGCATTTATATTAAATGTACCCTTAAAGCTAATAGCACCAGCAAAAATCTGAATTGCTTTAGAAAGCGTATTCCCATTATTATGACTTTGGATAGTTATCCAAGGGGTACGGCTTACAATTTTAAGTTCTTCATTTAGTGTAAAGTTTTGACTAAGTTGAATTGTAACAAATCTATTACCACCATCTTCTCCATAACTTTGTACCAATTGATTTATGGCTTCACTTATTAGTTTTATTTGTTCATTTGGACCAACATTTATAGTTTCTTGCTGCTCAGGTGGAATTGGTAAATCCGGGTTAACAGGTGGGAGTGGTTTATCAACAGTGGAAAATATATTTTTAATGAAATTAGTTCCATTATAAATAGCCATGACAGTTTCATTTACCCCTAAGTTAAAAGATATATTATCTCCAACTTGATCAGTAAGAGCTTTTAATCCAAGGCCGTCCACATTAAGTAGTACTGCCCCTTTACTTGCAATGTTAGAGGTGAATAATAAACTCATACCATTATAGTATGAAGTTTTTGTTGTACCTACAGCTGAAGTTAGAGTATAAGTTGTACTTTGCTCTCCTGGCGCAACCACTCCTGTAGCTAAATATTCATTAGTATAGACAGTCGGAGTTATAGTATTTGTTTGATACCATTTTCCTGTTACACTATCACCTATGTATATTGCTTCCAGGTATTTATTTACTGTTAATATTACACTTTGAGTAGTTCCATACTGAATGAAATCTTTATAAGCTAATTCACCTATTTTTATTTGAACAATTCCATTTGAATTTATAGTAGATATAAAATTAGCAGTCATGCCGTTGTAATAAGTATCTACTAAAACATTGTTACTAGCAGTTAATGTAAGTTTATTATTATCTTCACTAGTAGCAATAAATCCGTTTATTGCTGGATTGCCAAATGATTTAATAAAATCAGCTTGTGCGATCTTCTTATCAATACCTTCACTTGTTTTTCTAACTAATAATAAATCACCGTCATCGAATGTAGTCGTTGAACCAAGATCAGTTATTTGTTTAGTGGCCATTTGTATTCTACCCTTAACTTACTATTGCTCTATCTGTTACTCGTCTCCAATTAGTTCCGTCATTAAAAGCAGGTACTGCCCCACCTGTTTCATCGCTTACATAGATAATCTTACCGATAGGTAAGTTATTAGACGGTAGAGTATTAACGGTATATGTAACCGGTGCATCTAAATATTTAATCCAATTGCAGGTGTAACGACTAAGCCAATTAAACCAATTTCTTGCACCTTTATCTCTATATCCCCAACCGTTATCCTTTTTAACTTGCGGTGGCTCAATTACATTATTTTGCCCGCTAATTGGATCAATTACATCGTTAATCGCCCAATCTGGATACTTGTCTGGTCTATTTGTAGTCATATTGTTATTACTTCTATAAGCTCACCGCCAAAATCACTAATACTATAATCCTCATTAGCTTCCGATAAATCTAATTCTAAAAGTTCACCGTTTCCAATGTCGTATTCGTTACCGTCAATTAATAGTATAGCTTCATTTAAGTATACTTCTGCAAATCCATCACCAGTAAAATCATCAAGGACAGAATCTGTAACAATTTCTAGATTATAATTGTTACCTATACTAATTACAAGCTCTAAGTCACTTATTTGCTCATCTGAAAAATTACCGCTTTGTATAAAGAACTCACCAGTTTCGGTAGAAACCTCACTAAATACGAAAGAGGATTCTTCTGATCCGCTAAGTAAAATACCGTTACCGACGCCAGTGGGGGAAAGTGATCTAAATATAGACGGAAGATTCGAGATAAAATTATTAGTTTGTATAAAAAGTTGAAAATAGGCAGGGTAAATATCAACATAATCTATAACAATAGGTTTAAGTATTTGTCGAACTGCATTAATAATAGATTCAGGCTGACCGCCTGACGTATTAATTTCAATTTGGGCTAATATAGCCGCTCGATACAATGAATCAGTTCTATCTAATCTTGATTCACCTACAATAGAACCAATACCGTTTAATTGTAAGCCTTCAGCTGTATTTATAGAACGTTGCTTATAAACAGCGTCAATTTGATTCTCTATCTCTTGTATCGGTAATATTATAGATTCAATTAAAGCATTAAATTTACTTGATTCTTTATATTGCTCTATAAGCCTACTTTGAGCGTCTTTTACATGACTATTTATTTTAATTAAAGACATTATACTATATTTATTGTTATTTTACTTATGTCAGTTATTGCTATTTGAGCAGAACCTACAGTGATATTACTGCTAGACAAAGTTGGCACTACAAGCTCATTTAGCGTCCCACCAATAGCAATTGTAGCCGAACTAATACCATTAATACTATACACTGACTTATATAAAGATTGGTAAATAACATCATCACCAACATTAAGTTTTCGTATTTGAGTAGTGATACTGTTTTTTATGGTATCGCTACCATTAGTTGGATATGTGTTAGTGTCATCTAATGTTATTTGTATATTTACATAAATATACAAGTTCACAGGCCTTGAGAAGAATACTGATTGATCCCTTCCCGTAGAATCAGGAACAATAATTTGTATATTACCATGACTAGCTATACCGGCGGGTTTAGCTTTCCATATTATATCACCTATAGCATCATCGTCTCCACCCAATACTAACGCCTCAAAACTATGAGGGGGCAACCCATCCACAGATGTCGTACTACTTATATTCTCATTAATTGTCACAGCTGTAACACCGGCCAGGTTAAGTAATCTAGCTCTAATTGCCTCAACTGTCCCGGCCCCTGGAAGACGTAACGATTGACTACGCCTAAGTCTTAGTTCAGCGTCACTTTCTAAGTTGCGACCAGTGTTACCAGCCAATGGGTTATATATAGATATCCAGCCACTTATAGGGGTTTGAATTGTAGTAAGCGCACCCGCAGGTAATGGTATCTCACCCTTGTCTATAGCTATAAATTCACCTTTTGCAAGTAAGCTAATGAAAGACATTTCATTAGATAAAAATATATTAAAAGTATCGTTATTGTCGCTTATAACAACTAATTGAATACTAATATTTGATGCAGTAACTGTAATGCTAGAAGCATTAATTAAACTAACTAAACCGTTTATAATATCATTTTTTGTATCATCTAGATTTAAATTATACGTAAAACCAACGCCGTTAATTATAACTGTATATTCTGATTGATCAATTTCATCAATATTTACAATAGCCTTTAAACAAAAATCGTTAGTTATAAGAACATTATTTAAAAGTTTAAATGATGTATTTATTCCAAGGGCAGATGCCTCACTATTAATTGGAATAAAAGTTTGATTTAAACCCGTTAATTCTGCAACTACTGTAGTTGCAGTTGCATTTAGTCTTGTTAGTCCTATATATTGACATACATTGTCTAAAGAAAAATCGTTTGCAGTATCTGGATACATTGAATTATATACAGATTCAAGTGCATACCAGAGAAGTGCTTCACGTTCACTAAAAATACCTACTAGTTGACCGAATACTGATTCATCACTTAAATTAATTGTACCAAACGAATCACTTAATGTAGTTTCAATATCATTTTTAATATCTTGAAAATTCTTTTTATTAAACCCTTCTGGGGTTAAGCCGTTTATCATAATTCAATTTCTAATATGTTCCCTTGTTCATCGCGTACTTTAAAATCTATCTTAAGTTCACGTGTTTTAATATCTTCATCAATATTAAATTCTAATATTTCTATAACTTCAGGAATAGATTGTATTGCCCTAATATATAATGTTTGTATTCTTGATAACGAATTACCTTTACCTAATATTTCAGTAAAGTATGGCATTCCTATACTATTATCTAAAAACCATTCACCTTCGTATAATAATAGCTTTTGTTTTATTTTTTGCACGGTAAGCTGACTACCGTCAGTTAACTTTAAATCAAAGTCAACAATAGCTAAATCATTAGTATTTTTATCTAATAATATATCTTTATATACAACTTTTGCCATTATACAGGAACTCCAGTTACACCGGGGATAACGGCAGTTGGAGAACTACCTGCAACCGCTTGACTATAACTATGTGTATGTGTTTCCAATATAATCCCATTAGATTTCATTACTCCACCCGCATTAGTAATACCGCCTGTAAAGGAAATAGCTGCACCGTTATTACCACTAACAGTACCTTGAAGTTCAAGATTACCTGTAATTTTCATATTTCCGGTATGAATAAATTGTATAGACTTTGTATTAATGTCATTACTTGCAGTTATTGTTGCATCAACACATGATGCATTAAGTTTATTGCTAACAGTGGCTGTCATATTTTTACAATTAATGTTTAAATCTTCACTTGTAGTTATTGTAGTAGCTTTAGAATTAACTACAATATTTTCAGATGACATTACTGTTAAGTTTTTGCAGTTTATTACTGTATTTTCTGTTGTACTAATATTAGTATTTTTAGAATTAACTATAACATTTTCAACTGCTTTTACATTAATATCGTTTGTTGTCTCTATATTTATTATTCCATTTGGCTTTAATACAATCTTAGAACCTGAATATTTAATTAGTACATCGGTGTTATTTTCAGCTCTTGCTTGACTATTAAAAGGAAATAATCCCATAATAGCGATTGCATCACTTAAATTATGCATACGCGTTGAATCTGGTTTTTGACCACTTCCTCCAAGGAGCCAATTACTCATATCTCTATCAGCGTATATCAATAAACAAGGATCACCGCGGTTAACCGGCATAGTTATCGATGCACCGCCGCTAGCCATAAATACAACAGGTACACCCGATACAACAGGGTAATCAATTGTGTCACCGTTGTCGTAAAGCTCCTTCATATCTATTTTAACACTCGCCTGTTGTTTTTTAAAATCGTAAGTTTCAATTTTTCCGGGCATGCATACACGTATGCTATTTGATACATGTGCGCTTAATTTTTTAAGTAAATTAACTATATCATCCATTATTTGTTACTATCATTTTTGTGTACCACTCATTTCCCCTAGTGTCGCCTGTATGTATAAGTTCTTTTACAATAAATATACCGTTTAATACTATACTTTCTATTTGAACTAAATCACCCGCCTCTAACTGAGGTTGTAATAATGATACTACTTTATACTCATTTTTATTGGTAATATCCAAGTTCTTTGTTTTTATAATTAATTCTGGACTCTCAACAAGACCAGTTTTTGCAGATAAAAATACATTCTGGGAGTTAGTTGAACCATCTCCATTTAATATTTGCAATTGTCCATTTTGTATTGACCATTTAAACTTAAATTGATCACCTAATTGATCTAGTACCTCTGGAATAGAGCCGACATATGAAAAACCATTTTTAAATTGCTGACTTTTATTATAATCAGAGAACTTAACCGGTAATCCCAACTTATCTATTATAGCATTAATCACAGAACTTAGTTGAGTTTTTCCAACAAAAGATAATCTTATACGATTGTTAGAAATAGCGTTAAATCCATCTTTTGAATAAATAGTAGTTACTATATCCGGGTTTTTAATGGTATGTATAATATTACTTATATTACCTTGACCTATAGCAAATAAACCGCCATTTTCGACATATCCAGCTTCAACCCTAACTAAACTAGATGAGTCACTTGTAATTTTGTTCCTAGTAGTTTGTGATAAATTATAGATATCTACTCTACATGAATTGATATTAGATAACACACTTTTCTTAATCTCAAATTTTATTTTATGATTTTCAACTCTAATATCAGGAGAAATGTCAATTTGACATACACGATCAAAGTACTTCATCGTACCCTACATATATTAAATCGATTTCAGACCCCATATTATCACGGGTTATAACCTCAACATTTTTAGCCACTGGAACAACAACAAGTAACCCGTTTGGCCTTAGTTCTTTATTTACAGAACTAAGTATATCTGTATTTACATTTAGCTTTTTCCCTACAACAATTGGGATATTATCGTTCGTGTAAATTGAAATATTCCAAGTTTCATCTCTAATATTCCAATTATGAATTAAAGTAAAGGGTGTATTTCCAAGTACAACCGATTGTTCAAAATAAGATTCATCAAACCATTTAATAACTTGCATACATTAACTTTTAAACATATTAAATAAAGCTGAATTAGTTTTTACGGACTCTACCTCGGTTGGAATAGTAGTTTGTTGTCTTCCTGTTTTTAATTTACCATTTACCATATCCTGTACACTCCTTGGATTACGTGAAATACTAACAGTTTTTACACTTGCTAACGTAATTTGCTTTAGTGTTATTTCAAATAATAAACGATTACCAACTTTATTATCTCTTGGGAAGGTTAGATTTTCAATAACCATATTGTCAAAAGTATCTAAGTAATTAACTACGGTTACTAATGATTTAGTATCACTTAGTCCTTTTAATAACTCGTAAGCTGCTGTTGACTTACTCCCCTTACCTTTAAATTTATCAACTACATTATTAAGTAAATTACCGTCGAATAAACCGGTGACGTCTTTAATAGTCCCAATTATATCCACTGAGGTATCAGTAATAGAGCCTTGCATCTTAACTATAATTGGGTTTGTATATATATGATCTGAAATAGATGAACCGCTTTCAATCGGATGATTGGTTATTGTATTTGAATACTCAATGGTTTCTAAATGAGTACCATCAATAAAAAGTTCACCTATTTTACTTTGACTTGAAAATAATAACTTTTTACCTGAGCCAACTAGGTTAGTTATTTTAGCGAGTAATGTTATAGCCATTTTACCTATTTGATAATGAATCTAATCCACGTAATATATTATAATTAAATTGTTCTTGAAATACATTAGTTACTTGATCTGCGATTATTCGACTTTGTTCAGCCGTAGTACCGACAGGTACGTTTACCGTAACGTTTTCAGTAATATATTGGTTAACCTTATTTGCAGTGGAACTATTATTAATAGGCGATACACCATTGAAAGATGAACTTGGATTTATTAAAGGTTGTAACTTATTAGAAATTGTTTCATCATCAATTAAATTACTTTCATCAATAAGTTCTATTTTACGTAAAATTGTTTGCTTACGCTCTAAGTCGGCATTAGCTATGTCATCGTTAATTGTATTTACTTTAGTGCCATCTTGGATAATATTTAATTTCTTTTCTTCTTTGCTTATAACATTTCTGAATATGGTCTTTTCTTTAACAGCATCTACACCACTTCCTATGAATTCTTTAACTGTATTAATAGTTTCAAGGATACCATCAAATAACGATGTAAACCATTTTGATAGTGATTCGAAAGATGTTTTAAAATAATCAACTACGTTGTCTATTATTTCATCAAATGTCTTTTCAAATCCAAACCAATCTTTTAGTAAACTAGCAATAAGTGAATTATTACCGTTCTTCCAAGCAATAAGATCATCAATAATTAAAGCAATAGCCCCACTTAAAGCAATAATTGCAGACGTTACCCATGTTACTGGATTAGATAAAAGTGCAAATGTTAATGCCTTCACTGCTGACGCTGCTGCGTATAACCTAGGTATCATTGAAAGAGTAAGAGTAATAGACAGTACTCTTGCAGCATTCTCTAAGCCACCGAGCAAATTAACTACATAATTAATCGGAGATATAACTATATTAATAACTTTGAATAAGAAATTAAAAGCAGAGCTTAATACATTAATAAATCCTGTTATATTTTGACTTATTATTTCACGATTGGCTATATACCACGTTTTAAACATATCTATAGTACGAGAAAATATCGGCATAAACTTAACCGATAGTTCTTTTTTAACTCCATCAATAATAATTTTTAAGTTATTCCACGATTTGATGAAGTTCTTTGATGATTGAATTCCTTTACTATCAATTACATAACCAAGTTTTAAAATCTCATCACGTTGTTTTTGAAAAGACTCGTTAGTGGTATTGAATAGCTTAATTACTTCTTTATTTGATGTTCCAAGTAATTTTTGTGATATGGCGGCTTGTTTAATTGGATCTCTAATAGCTGAAATTTTACGAGCCACCTCACCATATAGTGTAAAAGAGCTTTTAAGATTTCCATTATTATCTATAGTGGATATATTTAGACGATTAAGCTCATCACTAACAACTTTACTTGTAGTATCGACTGTGCCTAGTTGTCTATTAAAACTAGAAAACGATTTAGATAGCTCATTTACTTCAAGACCGGCATTCTGCGCCACTAACTCTAAGCTCTGTAGATCGTCTGTTGTTATGCCTAACTTATCTGATAATTTATCTGTTTCAGCCGCTGACTTTGCAACAGATACTGATAAAATAGTTAATCCTGTCGCAGTGGCCACTAAAGCACTAACTGCCAGTTTAGCATCATTTAAATCTTTACCTAAGCTTGCTAATTTAGATTTAGCTACATCAATTGATTGCTCAAATCTCTTTAAGTTTTTATCATCTAGTTCAAACCCTAATCTAGTAACTAGCTCCCTTAATATCATCTAGCCCTACTTTTTAAATGTGCTTCATTTTCTTTGTTTACCTGATACTTTATATCTTCTTGCATATCAAGAAGTGCATTAATTTCAAATAGGTCTATTAAAGTAATACATGTTTTAAGTTCAGTCATGGTAACCTTACCCGCAAGAAGTGGCCTATACATAAACCACTTAAAACTTACTTCTTCATCAAGCTTTCCGTAAGATTGGTGGTCAGTATCTCTTTTGATACTAGGAGTCCAGAGAGCTTGTCGATCGGCAAAAAAGGCTTAAAATGCACCACCATAGCTTCAAATAATGCTTGCATCATTTCATTAATGTTACCTGTATAAAACTGATTGAAAGTTTCTTTATTTATAGCAATACCATTACGTGTAGTTTGATTCATAATTTCTAAAATAATATTCCCATCAGGATCATTAACATGAATAGAGCTCATTATTTTACTAATACCTTCACCGATTAATGACAAATCGCTACTATTCATTGCTCCAAAGAATTTAGATAATGAACCACCTATTATTGAGGTGAATTTAATAAACAAATTAGTATTATACATAGCAGGTAAATAACCAAACTCGTAAGATTGACCATTAATAGTTTTTATTACTTTATCTGCCATTAATTAAGTCCTCCTACAAAGAATCCTACCTCAGTTGCTTTAATTACCCATTCTCTATTATTCCCCGTGGTACCAAAATCAACAGTTGGTGTTTTTTCAACATATGCACCAATACTTGTGATTAATGTTGAACCTCTATTATCCTTAATTGTCATAGGAAATACACCGGTATCTGTTTGTCTATCTAAATTAACAAAAGTAGATAAGATGTCATTTGTAGGGGAACCCTGGTTAAAAGTAAGTGTAATTGTTGCGTTATTGTTATTGATCTTATAGCGAATAGAATTCCCGTTAGCATCAACTTCAGTATTATAGCGTTGATCATCCATATCAATTGAAAGCATTGTCCCTTCTGCAAAACCAGTTGCTGTATGTGATCCTAATGATACCGTTAATTGATTAGGATCAAAAGTTTTTTTAGCCATTTTATTTCTCCTTTATACTGTTACAGACCCATTAATTATTATATTTTGTATAGCTCCTGTTAATGTAGCTGTGAATTTAACATCTCTAAGTACTCTAGCCGCCTTATCTACCAATGATATATTTAACATATCGGGTACGGTTATAATAAAATCTTGATTAATTATACCACGTATAACGGCCTCTTGTAGTGATGCTCTAAGTGAATTTTCAATTAAACCAATACCATTGTTATTATAGGGTATCTTTGGAGCTGCAATAAGAAGTTGAGCTATATTTTCTTGTATGAATGATTCAAGCCAATCTAACCCATGTATAACATCAATATACTCACCGCTAACCATTGTCCCTAAAAAAGTAACATCAATTCCAGCTAACTGAGTATAATAATTACCTTTTCTAAGCTTTATGTTTGCTCGTTCAGTGGCATTAAGATTACTAGTATCACTAACTCCGACTAATTCCTTATACGCCCATGTACCACTACCTGGCTGCAATGGTAGCATTTTACCAAGCCACGCAGCATTCACCCAGTTACTAATTGTATTTGTATATACTAAGTATGTCCTATTATAATTAAGTGCGTTAAGTTGTTTTAGAATATTATCCCCTGAATCCGTTTTTATGTTAGCATCATCTGAAATAACTGCAAATATTTTAGATTGTGTTTCGACAACTGCTGCAATAGCTAATATGTTTTCAGTAGTTGTCGATGTTATAACTACTGCGTAAAAATCTTCACCGTTACTTAAGCTAATTCTATTATATGCCTGTACAAAAGTTTCTTCTGGATCATCTATAACCTGGCCTATAAGTATTTTATCAGGTTTGATTGTTTGAGCAAATATACGCGATGCTATTATATATTCAGGTTTATCCGTGGCGTAATCAATAAGAACCTCACTTAAAGAGGTATACGTCTTTAAGTTAGGATTTATAGTAGGAACGCTATTACCTAGAATTAAAATTGTACCAAAGTCAGCTCGAGATATTCCGACGCTATCTCTAGTAATATTAATATTAACAACTTCATCAATTAGTGTGGCCATTTATATTTACCTATTAATTAAAATATCTTTTCCAGTAATTTCATCTTCAACAACAATATAGTCTATTAGCCCTACGTTATCTTGTATAATTTGATTTAATGAAAACTCAACTTCTAACATTGCCCTACTCTCATTAATTTCATTAATAGGAATAGGAATAGCCGATACACCCATTATTGTTCTTATATATACCATATCTGCTTTAAAATGATAATAACTTAAATCACTTCTAAAGCTATTCTGTATAGTATTTAATATGTTTTCAGATTGATGTAATCCATCGCAATATGACTGAAAGGTAACTATAAATGATTTATTCACTATAATATCTTGAATACCGTTGTCGTCAATATCGTACTTCATAGGGAAACCTACATCATTTAATGCCCCTATAGATATTGTTATAAAAGGTTTATGAGGTCCAGTTGCATTTTGATTAGCAAATATAACAGTTATTGTAGGATCATTTAAAGATAAAACTATAAATTCCTCCAACCTGGTATAAACTTCACTAATTAACATCAGATTCCTCTTTTACAACTAATACCTCATAATGTGACAATATAGTATTTTGCCATATCTCAACTTTAGCCACAAAAAACCTTTTATTATATAATAACACTACATCTGGATTATTTAAATTTTTTTTAGCTGTATATAAATGGGTATTTGTATACAGCATAAATGAGTCCTTAGTCCTATATCCCTCTGGAAGTGTCAACATTATTTCAGCAGGAGTAGGTTGGACATTTGCTTTTATTGTAAAATTAATGTTAATACCGTCTACCCATATGCCCCTTTGATAAGAACCTGCCCCTTTTCTTACAACATTTACATTTCTTTTAAATATATCAGTAAGCATAATTACTTATTATAATCTTCAAACTTATATTGTATAGACTGCCTAAGGACGCCAGTATCAATTAAAGTATGTGAACTACCTTTTTTCTTTATTGTAAAAGGGTTATTTTCTGGTTTAACTCCATCTGTTATAGTCTGCTTTATATCATCTTTTGCAATTATACCGACTTTAGCTATAGCTGATAAAGCGCCTTCTCCTTTGTCTATTATTGAATAATAGGCTTTTTCTATTTGTTTAGACCAATTATTTTTCTTATCCGCAGTAGATCGTATAAACGATCTTTCTGGTATATGGCCATACACTCCAAATTCATTAGCTGCACCATATTCAACAATTCTAGCCCCATTGTTTATACCAGCATTAGATTGAATTCCTACTTTTATAGTAGAACGCCTAAACTCTTTAAGGCGTTTTTGTAAATCATTCCACCCTAGATCAGTATCACGGTATATTAATGACATCTAAAACCCTTGTTCTTGCTGCAAAAACACAACCTCTACTCATACGATCATACTCGCGCCCATAACTGGTATCAGAAAGACCAGTACTTTCTATTGAAGGCTTGGAGCTTTTATAACTTACAGCTGTTCCACCTTCTTTTAGACTGGCTAAGTCACCAGTTGCGCCTCCCGCCTTACCGCCTATTGTTAATATATGAGCAGCTAAATACGCAACTAAAAGCGGCCTTTTATCTCCACATAAATCTAAAGCAATTTGCATTTCAGCCACTTCAATTGCACCGGTTACATTTATACCAATGTACTCGGGTGCAATTATTATAAGCAACTCTGCAGGTGTGGCCATTAAATACCCGTTCTAAATACTTGTGATTGTGGGTAAACAACTATTGTTCCACCGTGTTTTGAATGACACGGCACTGTATACGCTAAGTTTTCCCACTGAGGGGCCATCATTTCAAAAAATAGAGGTATTTCTTGATAAAATTTATTAATATCTTTTTTATATGCAATAAACCCGTCTTTACCTCCTGCAAATTTACCTTTTAGCTCATTAGCCCACTCAATTGTAATACCTGGGTTATTCCTAACAAAAAATTGTAAAATTGTTGTGTCAGTGCCCGCGGCGTATTGAGTGTTAGATATTAATTGATATTGTTTAATTGGCATTACAATTGTATCTGGCTGCTCTACTCCATTTGTAGTATCTACAATATAAGATACAGCTTCGTTTAAATCAGCAAGGATCAACGCCGGAGTTTTAGCACTCCATAATTTTGCCCCTGGGTTCGCTCCTGCAACATCAGCCGAGTTGACTGAAGGTGCTGTTAACCAACCTGTAATACCAGCAGCAGCATCACCATAAAAAGCAAGACTATTCATTCGTTGTTGATGCGCTAATAATGCTGAACTAGCTTTTCTTGATTCTAAAGGTTTACCTGTAAATTGTGCAGCCCTAATGTCTTCTATAGACATTACAAAACTGTTTCCTATACTACGTAAATTATTAGTAAATTGCCTTCCAAGAGTATCAGCTAAAGGTAAATCATCAGCGTAATTAGCAATAATCTTGGCACTACCCGTAGACTCATACTGAGTATAAGTTACAGTCATTGCTCCAGGGGAAGTAGTAGTATCAACTGGAATTAACTGAGTTGATTTTAAAGGGGCATGTAATACCTCTTTAACTGTAGATTTAATTTGCTCAAGTTCACGCGCAAAAAAGATAGACGTCCCTGTGTCTAGATTTATAAAATTAGTCATTATTTTTCTCTTTTTATATAATTACAATTTAAGTACGAGCTGGATTTAGTTCAAGAACAAATAATACATTTTGAGCAGCTGTACCTCCGCTTAAAAACTTACCAATTAATAAATTATTTGCAGCCACATTAGTAAATAATCCATTGGTTACATTTAAATATGCTCTTTGGCCAGATGCAATAACTAAAGCATCCTCTGCATTTACCCAAACCCTTCCTTCTGTCATCACTGAAACAGCAGAGTTTACAGGATATTCACCTGTGTATTGAGTTTGTGTAAAAACAGAAATACCCAACATTGGAGTATCTATATCCCCTGTCCATTTCAATACTTGTTTATCTTTAACCGTACCTCTTTTTAAAGATAAACCGTAACCTATAACTTCTTCAGCTGTAAAACTATCTATAATTCTATTCGATGCATCCGCTATTTGCCCAACTTGAGCTACTTCAATACTATATTCATACGCCATTTATGCTCCCCTCTTTGAATGATTTTTTAAAATATCAATAGCTGACAATTCTTCTTTACTATCGTTTTTAATTAAATTTAACATTTGTTTCCCTATACCGCGAGAATTATTAAAACTATCAATAATAGCATCAAACCTACCTAAAATATAAGAGTCTGACTTTTCTTGTAAATCAATATTAGTGGTTTGAGTTTTTATAACTTCTTCCATAATCTCACGGTCTGTCTTTTCAATTAGAGCATCAATATTAACTATACTTTCAGCTTTCCTTAATAAAGATATTCTGTTTTTAACGCCATCTGCAACTAATGCATCAATATTCACCGATTTTAATTTAGCATTTTCAATTTTTAGTTGATCAATAATAGCATCCATTCTATCCAACTTACTATTTGTAATATTAGTTGTATTATTTTCTGTGTATTCCCCATTTAGATGGTCTTCCCCAACTGGTGCTAACTCTGCAATATTGTTTTCGTTTAATTCTTTTTCATCATTATGTGTGGTATTTTCTTCCATATTATTGCTCTCATTTATTATTTCGCATTGATATAAAACCCCATCTAAATTTAACCTTGCTGATCTACCCGCTCTAGCTTGCTCTACAATAGCTAAATGGTTATATATTATATTACTTTGCCTATGGGTATATTTTTCGCCATTATACTCACCTATCTCTTCAATTACATCTAATGTATAGCCTAAGGATAATTCTTGTTTACCCTTATTAATAGCTTCAATTCCGTCTTTATGGGTGATTACTATTGATGTGGATATTTCACCGTCGTTAACGGTGATTGTCTCACCTGTCATTCCAACAGTTAATAGGTTTGCATTATCTACTGTTACTAATTGAGCTGGATGCTCGTGTGTAATCGGAATTGATTTTAGAGTTTCTAAACTTAATGAATTCAAAACTTCATCAGGATGGCGTAATTCAAAACGATCGGAACCATCGAGATTTTTGTATTTAAAAACACCAGTTCTAGTAACTGTTGCGGTGCCTTTTAGAAAACCTTCTTTAGTTTTTTTTACTTTAGGTATAAAAACCCTATCAATTCTTATTTCGGACAAAGTATAAACCCACAATTTAACAAATTATTACTTATTCTGTTATATTTATCAAAAGTTGTCAACATTTAAAGATTAATTAAAGCTTTTATTGAACATCTACATTGAAAATCTTCACCTACTTGTAGATTTACCCCGCCTATACTACTTTTATGGAGCCAATTACTACTATCTTCATTTTTATATAACGTTGCATCCATCCATTGACATATTTTATTATTAAGTACTTTATGTGACGCTCTTACTCGCTCATCATTGCTTGTTAACCATATATATTCAGTTATTCCTAAATCTAAGTGTTCTTTTTTTATGTAATTAGAATGAAGTTTAGCCGTTTGGTCTCGAGCAATTAATCTAGCTTTTTTATCAGATACATTAAATCTAGTCTTTATTTGATCTTGTATATAATCAATAGAATTAGCAGCCCTAAAACTACTTTCAATAATAGTTGCAACATCATTAAGTAAATCTTCATTTATTGATGTAATTAATCTTGTATTTGTTGATACCCATGATTTTAGTAATTCATTTTGGCTTAAATTAAAAGATTGAAAAGTATTAATACCAATATCATCTTCTAGGGTCGAAATACCTTTAAAGCTGATTAGACCACTAAGAGAAGCAATTAATTGCTTACGGCTAAACCCCAATATAGATTTACCTCTACTAATTAAATTACTTATTATCAAATCCTCGTTCAACGCTATTGAACTACGTATATCATCAAATAACCTATTTAAGTCGTCAATATAATCATCTTTATGTACAGTAAAAAAAGACATCAATGCAACTTTGATGTCTTTTTTTATATCCCTTAATAGTTTTAATATATATTTTTCATATTTCAAAGCTTGAAAATAAGGGAAAGTAATAACTTTAGCCCTAACTTTAGGTGACACTATTTTACTCAACTGAGTTAGGAATCAATTGTTTAATTTGCTTTAACCCTTCTTCAACCGAATCACATAAAGAATAGAACGTTTTACATAAATCTTTGTACTCTTGTGTATTTTGATCTACAGAATTAAGAACCTGTGGAGTTAGTATTTGCACATGCTGGAAATCAATATTTACTCCATTAATTAATGCTGATCTCTTTTTTAATTTTTCAATATTTTCTTCTATATTCATAAACTACCTTTATTTTAATAAACAGATTATAATTGTAAATATATTTATAGTCAACTTAATCCTTTTAAAGTTAATATTAACCCCCTAAAGTTTTAATAATTGAATCTATATAAATATTTCCTTGATTTAAATTATCAATTTGAGTATTACAATCAGATAATTGTTGCTTATTTTGCTCTATATTCATATTCAGTTGCTCAATACTTTCATCAAGCGAACCCATCGTTTGTTTAATAGATTCCAATTCCATTGTATTTTTAACTTGTATACTTAATAAATAATTAATCTCATCTTGATTAGACATAATTTTTCTCCTTAAGTTGTTGTAATATTTAAAATTAAATTACTAACAGTAACGTTTGTATTATTGCTAGATCGTATAAATACTTCTATATAATCGTTAGTAGCCATTGAAACAGAAGTAGAGGTAGATAGATTCAAATTAAGTCCAGAAGCGCCGTCTTCTGACATAACAGATGGTATTACTTGAACACCATTTTTAAAGATGGCAACACTTCTAGTAGTAGTACCGCCGCCAGCTGAAAAATTACAAGTAATTGCTGCAGTTACTGCAATGATAATAGGTGTTTGTGCAGTTCCTATATATTGAATCCTGTTATTTATTGGTGTAGTAAATTGGTTTAAAGATACATTTGTGGTAATACCAGCGATTTTAGCCCAAATATTGGCTATTAAAGCAGTTGGAGTAGCATTACCTTCCATATAATAAAGACCGGAAGGACGACGACCATAAATAGTATTTGAAAATACGTGATTTCCGTTTGTATCTATACTGTATCTCGTAATTAAGCTAGTTCTATCAGTAATATCAAAAGACCCATTATTCCTACTTCTTAATTCATAGAGTTTTCCACCTGCTGCGGTATTTTGAAGCTCAACCTTTATACTATTTAATCCACCGACTACACGTATTGCACTTTCTTCCCCCGGAATATTTTGAACACCACCGTTTATTTGAAATTGAGAAGTTGTCGGATTAATTGTCCCCAAGCCAAACCGACCATTTGATAACAAAGCCGCAATTCCTGTCCCATTTACTCTAAAGGCGAATCTATCATTTGACGAACCTACTAAATTAAAAAAAGAATAATCATTTAAACCATCGTAGCCTAACTCAATCGAATCCGTATTTGTTCCAACTTTAAAATAACTAACTGCCGAAGAATCTGGATTTAATATGGAAAACGTTGAAGACAATGCATTAGATGTAAATGTAAATTTATTTACGGTAACATCTGATTTTCCTAATGAAAACTCCCCATTGGAAATTGGGGTTAAATCCCATGAAGTAAGATTAGTTGATTCTGAAATAGTTAATTTACCATTATTTACTATTAGCTTATTATTATCTAAACGCATTAATTCAAAAGAACTTACTGAGGTTAACCCATAACCCCATGTAAAAGCAGCTTGAAAATTAGATACTTGCGAATGGATGGCATGGTTGGTACCATCCAAAGTTTTTATTCCAATATTATAAATTTGATGAAGATTTTCCCCTTCATCATAAAACATTATACGCCTGTAATCAGAATCAATAGGCCTAAGTTCACTAATTTGTATTCCTAAAGCATTAACGCGAAGAGGAATCGTTGTATTATTCCCCAAATAAAATGTATGAGAACTAGATAATGGAGCATGATATAAAGTACCTAAAGCGCTATATCCTAATCCGCTTTGATTATAATCATTACCAGTGTTATTAAATAAGCTTATTTTATTATCCATTAAAATATTAGCAAACTGAATTCTGCCGTCTACAGAAGGATTAAGACCAATACCAAGTCGGGGAAGATTTAAGTTATTACCCATAGCACTATCTACATAACTTTTGGTAGCTAAACTTTGTGGCGTAGTTGGATTTAACGCATTTCTAACTTCAAACCCACCCATATCTAATGGAACTGTTATACTCATCAGATTTTGCGATGAAGCAAAAGGATATATTGCAATACTTAAAGGAGTATACGTAGAAGATAAAGCTTTATAATTTAATTGGTAAATACCATTAAGATCAGAATTTCCTATCAGAGTATAGTCATGATTCCATTCTCTAACACTACTGTTATCTGTCAGAACTCTATATTTAAAATTTTTACTTACTTGACTATCATTTAACCTATTTATTAATTGGTATGGCGCTGGGTTTACACTACTATCATAAGCCCAATTAAATATAATATTGCCATCTACCCCAATGTCAAACCTAGATACATTTAAAGTTCTATCCAATATATTAAATGAACCGTCTGAATTTGATCTTAGTTCATATAAATGACCATTGCTCGCTATATTCTTTAATTCTATTTTAGTAGAATTATCACTACTAATTGCTCTAAAGCAAGTAGACTCATTAGGAACGTTCTGTACACCGCCGTTAACGCTTACAGTTGCTAAAAGGCTATCTTCTGTAACAGCGCCAAAAGTAGTGTTAGGGACACCGCCGGCGACGCCTGGTCCGGCTGTTAATGAGCTAAACCCAAAATTAATAAAATTTATGACGTTGCCAAAAGTACTAATTGCATCTACACTTAGTGTACCTAACCCTCCACCGATCCCGGCACTAGCAATAGTGTGAGTTAACTTATATCCACCATTTGAGCTATTAAGCATTTTATAATTAATTGTTGAGTTATTACCAACAATTGGGACAGTAGTATTTTTGGTAATAAAGGAAGCGTCGTAGTTTGATGAATATAAAAATGTTTCACTAGCACCATCTATATTAACTATTGCTGGTAAATTAGAGACTAACGAGTCGGCATAAGCTTTATTTACTCCATCATTAGGGTCAACTGGTGCGGCTAAGTTAGTAATTTTAAATCCTGCCATATCAAAATCATTCGATACAACAAACCCTGGAAATGTCACAGGCTGAGTAAAGCTTACAGTTCCATTTTGATTAAACAATAATATATCAATCCCTGTGCTTTGATCATTTATAAAGCTTTGTAACTTTAAAGAACCAAAAGTATCACTGCTATTTGTAGTATGTACCCATCTAAAACCCGATAAACTTTTATTTTTCACTCCAAAATTAGTAATTGATGGAATATCCACAGTTGGAGTAAACATATTGTCTAATGTTAACTCAGCAAGAGATACTGGAACTATACCAGTACCAAAAACAAGATGTTGACTAGCTGCCAGCATTTTTAAAAAAGGAGTTAAACCCTCAACAGTTATACCTGCCATATTTCCTCTGCTTTAAATTGCAATAATTCCACCAATAATTCATAACTTATAGCGTCACTTGTATCTGATATAGTGTCTTTTAAATTTGTTATTCTATTATTATTTAAATTAACTGTATTTTCAGCAAGCTTAATTTCATCTAAGGTTAATTCTAATGTGGTAGTGATAGTTGATCCGGTAGAGCCTAAGCCAGTCACATCTCCATCTAAGGTTATATTAGTGGGTATATTTCCAATATAACTTTGTAGAGTTCTTAGATTAACTCCATCTGTTTGATTAACTGGATCGGCTAAGTTAATAAGTTTAAAATTATAAAAAGATACATCATCATCTGCTATTATATTATTTAATCTTAAATTATCAATTCTAACACCTAATGCCACCAATGTCGTTTGTATATTTTCAACATCAGTTTCTAGTGTGTCTAAACGACTTCCATGTGAATCTAGTGTTGAAAATATACCGATAACCTGCCCTTGAATAACTGCAACTGCCGCAGCTAACCCTGTCACTACGCTTACTAGTCCCGTTATAGGTGTGTATAAAGTAGCTTCTATTATAGAAACTTGACCTTGTAGAGCTGTTATATCTGCCTCTATTGCAGGAATAGTAATATTCTTTATAAAGGCTACATCAATTTCTAATGAACTCAGGTCATCACTAACAATTGGCCTATTATCGCTAGTCCCTCTCCATATTTGACCTTTACCTAGATAAAGTGGGTTTGTAGATATACCAAGGTCGGGTAAATTATCTATATAGATAGTACTTTTAATTATGGGTCTATTATTCTCATCACCAATAATTATATTTTTGTAAGTAACATCAAATAAATTATCTATATAAATAGTACTTTTAATTATAGGTCTATTATTCTCATCACCAATAATTATATTTTTGTAAGTAACATCAAATAAATTATCCACCCCTATGGTAGATACCTCAATTGGTATATTATTTTCATCACCTTGCCAAAGATTTCTATGTGTTAAACTTGCAACCCCAATTATCCCGTCTGTTGTATGTGTTAAAATTCTATTTACGGGTAAATCGCTAATAAATTGAGCAAAAGGGAATGATATTTCATCCGGCAAAAAACCACCCTTATTTATTACCCATTTTGTTGTTTTCAATGTATATAATGTACTAATCAAACTAGTCCATACATCGTAGGATGCTTCTGTTCCATTTTCAGACCCCTGCCACATCTCTCTAATACCGTATTCGAATGGTCCAATAGTGATTGTAGTTGCATTTAAAGTTGGTAATTTATTCAGTGGAATAATAGGATACGTACTAATATTACCATCAGTTGTATATACAAAACCGTTATCAAAATTATTCAATACTTGCGCCGTGGGGAATTTATGATTTTTATGCCCTAATATTACATCAGCCTTACGCATTTCCACTATATCTAGCCTAGTGTCTAATAATAAAGGTGAAGCAATTACTTTATTATCATAATCACCGATTAATACGTAATCTGTAGGGCAGGTAATATTAAAATTAATAATACCATTAAGAATATTATAAATTAATATCCAATTAGTATTTTCAATACCACCGACTAATTGGTACATAGAAGAATCAGTTTCTACGTAGCAAAGCATACCTTCACTTCTACGATCTACACTTATTGCGTCTCTAGCAGTAATATCAATAGTTGTATGAACACCACCTTTTCCTAGATTATTTAGATGGGTTGGGTAAGTATCATTCGCGTCAGTAGTATTTATATAACCAGTAACAACAAGTCCACCGTCCCTATTAATCATAAATGCCACCTTGTCACAAAATCATCAATTTCCGCACTATTATCTATAATATGTTGATTAAATACGGAGTGTAAATAACTAAAGAACTCAGGTGTAGACGTATCAAATTCAGTGTCAATATTAGAATCAAGTATAGGTTGAAATGTATAGATATGAGTATCATCAACCGTATAATTCATATCAAACTGATAAAGTTTTGTTGAAATTTCCTGAGAGCCAGTTGATGAAACTGTAAATAAACTAACAAGCCTACTTATAGACGATTCAACTGCCCCCGACGGGGTCCCGTGAAAACCATATTCGCCAATTCCTGCGCCATATGCTATAATTAAAAGTCTATTATACCTTGGCTTAATTGTTTTTAAACATCTCTCAGACATAGGTATAGGGTTATTATCAAATACTCCACCGTCACCATAAGTCTTATTATCTATATCCCAACTTGGTAAGTATTCAGGGGCAGCACTTGTAGCTCTTAATACATCACGTATTCTATAATTCTGCCCAATGAATAACGGAGTTGAATTATTTGAAAAATAAGTAAATTTCTTACTAGTTTCTTCATATGCTGGAATAATAACCGGCACCTTCAACTCTTGCATTGTAGATTCTCCAAATGTATCAATCAATGCACTCTGTAGTATATTATCACCAAAATTAGAATTACCATTTGCGGGATCACACGGTGATTTATAAAAGGGTTCATCTAGTAATATAAGACCGGATTTTTGAGTTATATTTAACTTATTTGAATCAAGACTAGCATCACAACCAACCGGGGCATTTCTAGATGTAAATACCCTCTTACTAATATCTAAGTATATTTGTTGTGTTAATAAAGGGGTTAACCCATACGCGTAAGCTGCAGCCTGCAACGCTCCCGTGCTAGTACCACCCATAACGTCAACATGATCATACATTTTATCATGAGGAATACCTAAACGGTTATTCATATACTCTGTCATTAATGAAGATAAATAACCCCTTGTTCCACCGCCTTGCCAAATCATCAGTTTACCAGTTCTTTGTGGATCACTCATTTAACCTCAATTCTAATATCACCATTTAATATATTGAAACTACGATAACATAAATAATCTTGTGTTACCCCGTACTCATTCACTAACGATACCGTTTGTTGTTGCTCCATTGCTATTGCTTCTTGCATATCTAAATCAAAGAACTCGTCTCTTATTCCCATGAATGCCGGATAACAAAACCATTTATATCCACCTTCGTTAAGTACGTATTCTCCGTTAATATCGTCTTTTAACTCCCTTATTCTTAAGGACAACAATACTTCTTGGGACATAGTATTTTCGATACTTTCTCCAACAAAAATTCTAGCTTTTACAGGTATAGAATAAGTTTTATTGAAGATAATTCCAGTTGTATCTTGTGCGCTAATTAAGAATACTATTGATGTTGGTACATTAAACCTAATTTCCGGTAAGTTTATATCATATCTTCCTGTATCTGCTATATTATCACCTAAAACTAGATTATTATTTACGTATTTTATTTCTATAGTGTTGGGACGCAATAATTGGGAATTGGCTATTAACCAAAGAGCGGGGTAAGTTCCAGCGTTAATAGGCTCTCCGACTTCTAATTCAATAAATATGTCGCCGATTATAAAATCTGAAAAATAAGGATAATCGTACCCATAAAATAACTTAGTGAATATTTCCTTAAGCGGCATCTTATCAAATACAGTACCCGCTATTAATCCACCGACCGCAAAGGGCATAGGTAAAGAATTACTATAAGTAAATTCCTCAACAACTCCACCGCCACCGCCGCTACTGCGCAATAATCCTAAATCAAATACCTTATCAGTAGTGGTTATAATTAAATGACCTCGTTGATCAAATTTTATATCAATTATACCGTTCCCCCGGGGACCTTGTTCCCCTTGAGAACCTTGTTCTCCAGGGTCGCCTTTAATCCCGGTTTTACCTGTTAATCCTCTTTCACCTTTATCGCCTTTTAACCCTTGTTCACCTTTATCGCCTTTTAACCCTTGTTCGCCTTTATCGCCTTTTAACCCTTGTTCACCCTTATCGCCTTTTAACCCTTGTTCACCCTTATCACCTTTTAACCCTTGTTCACCCTTATCGCCTTTAGGTATGTCAACAATAAAAGTCTTTCCTAGTTTGTTCTCAAAGTATAAAGAGTTCCCATCTTTTATGATATTCACAATAGGGTCTTTTCCGTCTATCTTCTCTAAGATAGATAATTGTAATGATAAAAGTAAATTTTCTATTGAACTCAACTTACAATCTCTCTAACATTTTAAGACAAAGGTCATTTGCTAGTAAATCAATTTTATTTTTTTTATCAAGCATGTCCTGTCTCTCCTTAATATCTTCTTTTTCTTTTTCTACCGCAGAAATTTGATTTTTTATATCATTTATATCTTGAATAGAGGCTAAATCATTATCAAACGGCACGCTATTATTAAATTCATCGTCCTCTATAAATATATCAGTTTCATAGAAACCGCCCGAATAACGTTTTTTAAATATAAATTCAGGATCAACACATCCACTTTGAATGTAAATTTGATCTAACTTTGCAGCTAATAATCTATTATTAGCAATATCATTTTCATTAGAAATCTTTAAGGATGGGAAACTCCAATCATAACTATTTGGTCTATCTTTAACCCATATACTTTGAGTTTTCAATATATCAATTATCCAATTGATAAAAGGCTCTATTTCATCGCCTCTATATGCATCAACAATATTATCCCAATTGTCCATGTCATTTTTACCGCTACTATTTAATCCACCGGGCGATCTCCCAAGTAATTTTGATATAGGTATACCAGTTGTAGCACTTATTGCCTCAGAAAATCTATCCCAAAGTTCGGCTAATCCCGCCACACTACTTGCTTGTTTTTGATAATTTTCCTGTTCAGAATCTAAAAAAATAGTATTTGAAACAGACCTAGTTAAATCAATAACATTCGATCTCTTTGTTACTAAATGATCGTTACCGCTGCGTAACATGTCAGTAAGCCCATTTATACCAAGAATTACTTGAATGAAATCTTGAACTATTTCAGCAGATGCATTCATGGTTTGACCATAATTTCTTAACGCCTCATAAACAGATTCCAATACTGAAGCATACCATCGGTTATTTCTTATATATTCTTGTTGGGGCACTCTGTCACCATTAAATAGGTGTAACCTTGATCTATGAACACGGAAAGGTAACCCATTGTACGGTATTATTGTATATACTTCAGGCTCGCCAAAGTTTTCATCATAATAATTAATTATGAAATCGACAGGGCTCCATTGAATTTGATATCTATCATAAGCCTTAATACTTACTACTTTTTTTACAGATTCAATTTTTAATGGTCTATCCATTTCTTGCCCGTCATCTGCAAATACCACTATTGCAGAACCGCCATATAATCTAGCCCAAGTGGCTGCCTCTATAATTACTTGTTTAGTTTTTAATCTTTGTAATTCATCAAGTAAATTTTTCTCACAATGTATAAATGTACGCATTGCATCATCAACTAAAATATTAACAACTCGCCTACCTATACCGTCTGTTAAGTATATATTAGTTAACGTGTCCTTGTCTAATCTAAAGTTAGACCCGTAACGAGTAGAATTAACTCGACTATTATTTGCCCCAATTCCAGTTAGTATATTAGCCCAACCATCCTCTCTAAATGAAGTTTTTGAAGGCCTTCCACGTTTTTTAGTCATTACATTTTATATTTATTTTGATTATAAAAATACTACTTTAATTTATGAATATCAATACTAAACTAATAGATGAGAATAATAAGTTACTTTAAAAACATGCCATTAAGATAGTATATATTCAAGAATAATATATTAAATTTAGTTAATATATTAAATATCTAAAACATTTAATATATTAAATGTTGCATAATTATTAATCTTAGCAATATAATCTGGGTTTTAAAAATAGACTATGACGATGGAAAAATACGAGATTTTACTAATTATAATTACTATATCAGTTAGTGGGGTTGGGTTTAAGATAACCCTTGATGATCTTAAAGTATTTAAAGTATTTAAAGTAAAACATTTTAAAATAATTTTTAGTAGTAGAAAAAGATATCACTTAATTACTAAAACTTATTCTAGTCTTAAATATTATCATCAATACCAACTACCTGACTTAACCGATAACTAAAACGAAATGATGATTTACTTTTAGTTTCTTTATAATTAACTGCAAAGCTAACTATAAATACTACCGCTATAATTAAAAATGTAGCAAATATTCTTAATTGCCTTATTTCATTAACATTAGAAGGCTTATTATTTTTATCATTCATACTTACATACACCCTTTTCAATAAATGCATCTAAATCGCTCAATTTATATTTTACAAGTCTTCCTATCTTAACAACTGTTATGTTACGCTTCTTAGATACATGCCAATTGGCCAATGTTGTTTTTGCCACCCCTAAATATTTTGCAGCTTCTTCTCTTGTTAATAATTTATCTTTATTATCCATAACTTAGTTTTCACAATGTTGAA
>JACCDR011534431.1_pt1 | contig 44181 bp, 51 predicted proteins | sample 7446431 | NCBI WGS metagenome assembly JACCDR01 (sample SAMN15323443, study PRJNA562643) | freshwater metagenome | isolation source: river surface water | place: USA:Blue River Watershed | collected 2017-08-17
CGCGTATGGTGTCGAAGTCCGGGTTTTCCGGCAGCAGTTCGATCACGCCGCCATTGCGGCGGAAGCGCTTGACGGTCACATCGTCATCCAGACGCGCCACCACGATCTGCCCGTCACGCGCCGAATCGGCTTTTTTCACGGCCAGCAGGTCACCATCCATGATGCCGGCGTCGCGCATCGACATGCCACGCACCTTCAGCAGGTAATCGGGACGGGCGCTGAACAGCGCAGGATCGACCTGATAGGTGGCCGAGATATGTTCCTCGGCCAGGATGGGGGAGCCCGCAGCGACGCGGCCGACCAGCGGCAGCGCGAATTGCATCAATTCCGGATGGGGCAGGGCCAGTTGCGCTGCGCCGAAGCGGCGCGGACGTGCGACGCCTTCGGCCGGGCGATCCAGCAGGCGAATGCCGCGCGAGGTGCCCGGCGAAATCTCGATGGCGCCCTTGCGAGCCAGGGCTTGCAGGTGTTCTTCGGCAGCGTTGGCGGAACGGAAACCCAGTTCGCTGGCGATCTCGGCCCGGGTCGGCGGAAAGCCGGTGGTGTCGATCGCATCGCGGATCAGCGCGAGAATTTGCTCTTGCCGGGCGGTCAGCTTGATCATGCGGTTCCCCAAGGCCATTGCGAAGGCCTGTTTATATGAACAGCCTGTATTCTTATACAGTATTTCGCAACGTGCAAGGCTTTTGTTCAGGGTTTTCGTGAGCACCGACCAGCTAAGCCACTGACCGGATTGAGAAAACGCCAAATTCAGGCTACAATCGCGGGCTTTCCCTTCCCACACCCGTACTGACGCCGGGGTGGGCATTCAGCAATCCGACCACAAGGAGAAATGATGCGTCACTATGAAATCGTCTTTATCGTCCACCCGGACCAGAGCGAGCAAGTGCCCGCGATGATCGAGCGTTACAAGACGCTGGTTACTGGCCGCGCTGGCAAGATCCACCGCGTTGAGGACTGGGGCCGTCGCCAGATGGCTTACATGATCCAGAAACTCGCCAAGGCCCACTACGTCTGCATGAACATCGAGTGCGACGGCGAGACCCTGGCCGAACTCGAGACCGGCTTCAAGTTCAACGATGCCGTGCTGCGCCACCTGACCGTTCGCATGAAGAAGGCCGAGACCGCGCCTTCGCCGATCATGAAGAGCGTGCAGAAGGAAGACGCTGCCAAGAGCGCACGTGCCGAGGCATCGGCTGCCTGATAGGGCGCCGTGTCATTGAACGAGAGAGGTGAAAACCAGTTTCAGTGCATAGCGACCCTGTCGGCACGTGAAGCCTTGCGCTACACACCGGCCGGCATACCGATCGTGGCAGCGACGCTGCAGCATGAATCGGTGCTTGAAGAAGCAGGGATCAGCAGGCAGGTAGCGTTTGAAATGCAGGCCATCGCCGCAGGACAAATCGCCGCACTGCTGGAGCGCACCGAGATGGGCGTGCAGTATCGGTTCAGAGGCTTCATGGCCCGCAAGAACCGCAACAGCAAGGCCCTGGTATTCCACCTCACGGATATCGAAACAATTTCGCAGATTTAGGAGCCGACAAATGGCATTCGGTAAAAAATTCGACAAGAGCAAGATGAAGGACAAGCGCAAGCAGCAGAACCCGCTATTCAAGCGCAAGAAATTCTGCCGCTTCACCGTCGCCAAGGTGGAACAGGTGGACTACAAGGATGTGGATACCCTGAAGGACTTCGTCCAGGAAAACGGCAAGATCATGCCCGCACGCCTGACCGGCACCCGCGCGCACTATCAGCGTCAGGTGGACACCGCTATCAAGCGTGCCCGCTACCTCGCGCTGCTGCCGTACACCGACCTGCACAACGCTTGATCGGTTCGTCCCTCACTACCTGGAGAAAACAATGCAAGTCATTCTGATGGAAAAAGTGGCGAACCTGGGTGACCTGGGCGCCGTCGTTCGCGTGAAAGATGGTTACGCACGCAACTTCCTGATCCCGCAGCGCATGGCACGTCGTGCCACCGCTGATGCGATCGCCGAGTTCGAGGCACGTCGCGCCGAGCTGGAAAAAGCTGCTGCTGAAAAGCTGGCCGCTGCACAGGCTCAAGGCGAGAAGCTGACCGGCCTGCGCATCGAGATCAGCCAGAAGTCGGGTGTTGATGGCCGTCTGTTCGGCTCGGTCACCAACCACGACGTCGCTGACGCACTGACCAAGCAGGGCTACAAGGTCGACAAGGCGCAAGTGCGCATGCCGACCGGCCCGCTGAAGACCACTGGCGAGCATCCGCTGGCTGTGTCGCTGCACACCGATGTCGTCGTCGACATCACCGTGGTGGTGGTTGGCGAGCACGTCTGACGCTTAGTCATATCGCTTTGAAAATAGCCGGGCTTGCCCGGCTATTTTTTTGGTGAAATCCCGGACATTCTTGCCAAGGCGGTAATTTGTGACTATGGGTAACGGGTATAATGCCGCCCCATGAACAACCGTGCCGATCCGCAACTTGAATCCCTGCGCATACCTCCGCATTCCATCGAGGCGGAGCAGTCGGTGCTGGGTGGGCTGTTACTGGATAACGCGGCCTACGACCGAATCGCTGACTTCGTCAGCGCCGACGATTTCTATCGCTTCGACCATCGGCTGATTTTCCAGCACATCGTGCGTCTGGTCAGCGCGGCGAAGCCAGCCGACGTGATCACGGTCTTTGAATCGCTGACGTCGGCAGGCAAGGCCGAAGAAGTTGGTGGCCTCTCTTACCTGAATGCGCTGGCGCAGAACACGCCGTCCGCGGCCAATATCCGTCGTTACGCCGAGATCGTTCGCGACCGCGGCGTGCTGCGCAAGCTGATTACCGTGTCCGATGAAATTGCGGGCAATGCCTTCAATCCGCAGGGCAGGGAAGTGAAGCAGCTGCTCGACGATGCTGAATCGAAAATCTTTGCGATCGCCGAAGAAGGTGCGCGTGGCACCAAGGGTTTCACGGAAATCCAGCCGCTGCTGACGCAGGTGGTCGAGCGCATCGACGAACTGTATAACCGCGACAACCAGAGCGAGATCACGGGCGTGCCGACCGGCATGATCGATCTCGACCGCATGACCTCGGGCCTGCAACCGGGCGACCTGATCATCGTCGCCGGTCGTCCGTCGATGGGCAAGACCGCGTTTTCGGTGAACATCGGCGAGAACGTCGCGATCGAAAGCGGCCTGCCGGTCGCCATCTTCTCGATGGAAATGGGTGGCACGCAGCTCGCCATGCGTATGCTGGGCTCGGTCGGTCGCCTCGACCAGCACCGCCTGCGTACCGGCCGCCTGAATGACGAAGACTGGCCGCGCCTGACGCATGCGATCCAGAAGATGAACGAGGCGCAGATCTTCATCGACGAGACCCCGGCGCTGTCGTCGATCGAATTGCGCGCGCGCTCGCGCCGACTCGCTCGTACGTGCGGCAAGCTGGGCCTGATCATCGTCGATTACCTGCAGCTGATGTCGGCCAACTCGCCGGGCGAGAACCGCGCGACCGAGATTTCGGAAATCTCGCGAAACCTGAAGGGCCTGGCCAAAGAGCTGAATTGCCCGGTGATTGCGCTTTCCCAGCTGAACCGTTCGCTGGAACAGCGGCCCAACAAGCGCCCGGTGATGTCTGACTTGCGCGAATCCGGCGCCATCGAACAGGATGCCGACCTGATTCTGTTCATTTACCGCGACGAGGTTTACAACCCCGACTCGCCAGACAAGGGCTCGGCCGAGATCATCATCGGCAAGCAGCGTAACGGGCCAATTGGCAGCGTGCGCACGACCTTCCTCGGCCAGTACACGCGCTTTGAAAATTACACCGGCTCGGGCGCCGTTTACGGCAGCAGCGAGTAATCAGGTTTTCAGCTTAAACATAAGACCCAAAGAAGGGTAAGGAGCAGCGAGATGTTTGGACGATTGATGCCGACCGAAGGCAAGTTTTTCGAATTCTTCATTCAGCACGGCGAGCTGTGCGTGAAAGGCGGCAAGGAGCTGGTCTCGCTGATGACCAACTTCGACGACCTCGAGCACCGCGTGCACGCGATTGAATCGATCGAAAAAGAAGCCGACAAGATCACCTACGGCGCGCTCGACCTGCTGCACAAGACCTTCATCACGCCGCTGGACCGCGATGACATCCACAAGCTGATCACCAGAATGGACGACATCCTGGACCTGATGGAAGACGTGGCCCAGACCATTTCGCTGTACGACATCAAGCAGATCACCCCGGAAGCCAAACGCCTGGCCGAGCTGTGCCAGTCCTGCTGCGAGCGCGTGCTGGCGGCCGTGTCGCTGCTGCACAGCATGGACAATGCGCGCGAAATGCTGGCCATCTGCTCCGAGATCGACAAGTTGGAGTCCGACGCTGACCATGTGATGCGCGCCGCGATGTCCAAGCTTTTCCGCGAAGAGCCGGACGTGCGCAACCTGATCAAACTGAAGGCCATCTACGAACTGCTCGAGACCGTCACCGACCGTTGCGAGGATGTGGCCAACATCGTCGAAGGTATCATCGTCGAGAACGCCTGAACCAGGCCCTACCCAGACAGCCTGACTCATGCAGACTCTACAAATCAGTATTTATACGCTGGCGTTCCTGATCATCCTGGCGCTGCTGTTCGATTTCATGAACGGCTTCCACGATGCGGCCAACGCCATCGCCACCGTCGTCTCGACTGGCGTGCTGAAGCCCCAGCAGGCCGTGGCGCTGGCGGCGTTCTTCAACTTCATAGCCATCCTGGTGTTCCAGCTGAAGGTGGCAACTACCGTCGGCAAGGGCACCATCGATCCGCATGTGGTCGACCATTACGTGGTGTTCGGTGCATTGATAGGTGCGATCGCCTGGAACTTGCTGACCTGGTACTACGGTATCCCGTCGTCGTCGTCGCACGCGCTCATCGGCGGCCTGGTGGGCGCTGCCGTCGCCAAGGAAGGTACGGATGCGCTGATCTCTGCCGGCCTGATCAAGACCATTACCTTCATCGTGCTGTCGCCGGCGCTGGGCTTCCTGTTTGGCTCGCTGATGATGCTGATCGTGTCCTGGCTGTTCGTGCGCAGCCATCCGCAGCGCGTGGATAAGTGGTTCCGTCGCCTGCAGCTGCTGTCGGCATCGATGTACAGCCTCGGCCACGGTGGCAATGACGCGCAAAAGACCATGGGCATCATCTGGATGCTGCTGATCGCGGCCGGTGTCACCGGCGCCAGTGATCCGCTGCCGCTATGGGTCATCATCAGCTGCTACGTGGCCATCGGCATGGGTACGCTGTTCGGCGGCTGGCGCATCGTCAAGACCATGGGCCAGAAGATCACCAAGCTCAAGCCGGTTGGCGGATTCTGCGCCGAGACGGGCGGCGCGATCACGTTGTTCCTCGCAACGGCCCTGGGCGTGCCGGTGTCGACCACGCACACGATTACCGGTGCCATCGTCGGCGTGGGTTCCGCTCGCAAGATGTCGGCCGTGCGTTGGGGCGTAGCCGGCAGCATTGTCTGGGCCTGGGTCTTCACGATTCCGGCCTCGGCCTTCATGGCAGCGATTGCCTGGTGGCTGGGCAAGCAGGTCCTGTAAGTCTTGCCTTCAGCGGGGCGGCTGTCCAGCCGCCACCCCGCAAACAAAAAAGCCTGCCGACTGGCAGGCTTTTTTGTTGCCCTCGACCTTGCCGGAGGTGGCAGGGGCGAGGACGGAGGCGGCCTTAAAGCACGTCGCTGGCGTGGTCAGCCAGGCGAGAACGCTCGCCGCGGGCCAGCGTCACATGCCCGCTGTGCGACCAGCCCTTGAAGCGATCCACCACATAGGTCAGGCCGCTCGAGCCTTCGGTCAGGTAGGGCGTGTCGATCTGCGCGATGTTGCCGAGGCAGACGATCTTGGTGCCCGGGCCGGCACGCGTGACCAGGGTCTTCACCTGCTTGGGCGTCAGGTTCTGCGCTTCGTCGATGATCAGGTACTTGTTGACGAAGGTGCGGCCGCGCATGAAGTTGAGCGACTTGATCTTGATGCGCGAGCGGATCAGTTCCTGCGTCGCCGCGCGGCCCCATTCGCCGGCGTCGGCGTCGGACTTGTTGAGCACTTCGAGGTTGTCATCGAAGGCGCCCATCCACGGCGACATCTTCTCTTCCTCGGTACCGGGCAGGAAGCCGATGTCCTCGCCGACCGGCACCGTGACACGGGTGACGATGATCTCGTTGTAGGTCTTGGTCTCGAGCACCTGCGCGAGGCCCGCAGCCAGCGCCAGCAGGGTCTTGCCCGTGCCGGCCTGGCCGAGCAGGGTAATGAAGTCGCACTCGGGATCCATCAGCAGGTTCAGCGCGAAGTTCTGTTCGCGGTTGCGCGACGTGATGCCCCACACATTGTTCTTGTTGTGGCTGTAGTCGCGCAGCGTGCGGATCACGGCAGTGCGGCCGTTGATCTGTGTAACCTGGCCGTAGAAGGGCGCTTCGCCGCTCTTGGGCTCGGTGTAGACGAACTGGTTGACCAGCATCGCCGGCACCAGCGGGCCGGTGACGCGGTAGTAGGTCGTGCTCATGCCCTGGCGGTTTTCCTGCCAGGATTCCATGCCCTTGCCATGCTTGTTCCAGAAGTCGTCCGGGAGTTGCAGGATGCCGGAATACAGCAGGTCGGTATCTTCCAGTACATGGTCGTTGAAGTATTCCTCGGCTGGCAGGCCCAGGGCGCGCGCCTTGATGCGCATGTTGATGTCTTTCGACACCAGCACCACCGGGCGCTCCGGATGTTGGGACTGCAATGCGCGCACTACCCCGAGGATCTGGTTGTCGGCCTTGCCCTCGGGCAGGCCGTCAGGCAGCTTGGTGTTCGACAGCTTGGTCTGGAAGTACAGGCGGCCGCTGGCGTCCTTGTTGCCCAGTTTGCTGAGCGGGATGCCGCCGTCGATCGTGTCTTCGGAGATGTCGGCCACCAGTGCATCCAGCGAGCGCGATACCTGGCGGGCGTTGCGCGCGACTTCGGACATGCCTTTCTTGTGGTTGTCGAGCTCCTCGAGCGTGATCATCGGCAGGTAGACGTCATGCTCGGCAAAGCGGAACAGCGAGGTCGGGTCGTGCATCAGCACATTGGTGTCGAGCACGAACAGCTTGGTCACGCCGCGCTTGTCGGCAGTTCGGCTGGCATTCGACTTCACCGAAGTATCGCTACGCGATTTTCGCGCTGCAGGTTTCTCTGCCGGGGCTTCGGTCTTCAACCGCGCCGCGGGGGCGGGGGACACCAGCGCTATCGCCGGTTTGACGGTCTTGCCTTTGTCTGCCTTGGGATAATCAACCGTCGGGAGCAGCGTTGCGGGTTTGCTCGGCATTTTCGGCAGGGGCATCAAGGTCCTCTATCGGGTGGTGGGAAAAAGGTAGCCCGGCCCTCGCGGTCGGCATCGGTGCCGGATCGCGGCAGGCGCGGAAAAAACAAAAGGCTGTTTGGGCAAAAGGGGGTTCCCCTTTTCCTCAAACAGCCTTTGGTCAGAATATGCGTTGTGATTCAATGGCTTAGGTAGCGGTGTAACGGCTTGACGGCTTTCGCAGTATCAGGCGAGGCCCTCGACCAGTTGCAGGACTTCGTCCACATGCCCCGGCACTTTCACTCCACGCCATTCTTTCACTATTTTGCCGGAAGCGTCAATCACAAAGGTTGAGCGCTCGATCCCTCGTACTTTTTTACCGTACATCGATTTCATCACGATGACATCGAACATCGTGCACATCGCCTCATCTGCGTCGGAAATCAGTTCGAACGGCAAGCCGAGTTTGGCCTTGAAACCCTCATGCGAACGCAGGCTGTCGCGGCTGATGCCGAACACCTCGGCGCCAGCCTTGCGGAAGCGCTCATGCAGGTCGCGGAACTGCAGGCTTTCGGTCGTGCATCCGGGGGTGTTGTCCTTCGGGTAGAAGTACAGGACCAGGGTCTTGCCTTGATGTTCGGACAGCCTGAACGGCTGGCCGCCAGTCATCTCGGCGCTGAAATCAGGCACGGCCAGGTTCATGATGGATGGACGGTCTCCCAAAGCTATCTCCTTGTGTTCTCGTTATGCGGTTATCGCTTAGTGTTTCGGTCGGTATCTGGTGCGAGGACAGCTCAGCGTTTCGGGGGCAGGATCAGGCCCAGTGCCACCTTGCGACCCTCGGCCATCAGGATGTTGTAAGTTCGGCAGGCAGCCTGGTTATCCATGCACTCCACGCCGATGCGCTTGCCCAGCAGGCCCCCCAGCAGTCGCGGCGATGCAAAGCGCTGCTTCAGGCCCGTGCCCAGGATCAGCAGGTCGGGCGCGAGCGCTTCAATCGGCGCGAAATCCGACGCCTGCAGCGCGTCGAAATCGGTCACCGGCCAAGGGGTCGGGGCCTGTTCGGGCAGCACGATCAGGCTGTGCTCAAAGCGGATGGCATTGATCTCCACCCAGTCCAGCTCGTAGCCGGTTACCGTCTGGTATTGCTGGGTCGTCGTCGGATGGAGCTTCATGGCTTGCCAATTTTATCCTGAGTCGTGCGCCGGACAGCCCTCGGCATTGGTCAACCCGCCCTTTTTGGGGCAAAATGCTTGTTTTTTCGCGGTGCAACACTCCGCGACGTCCGGTAAGGTCTGCCGGGCGGGTTCGCTTTGCCCTGTCCGGCGCGCAAGCCCCTGGCGACGCCCATTTTTTTGCAGGAACCGGTAGTGAAAACAATCCAGAAATCCAACAAGCTGGCCGACGTCTGCTACGACATCCGTGGTCCCGTGCTCGACAAGGCACGGCAAATGGAAGAAGAAGGCCACAAGATCATCAAGCTGAACATCGGCAACCTCGCGCCGTTCGGCTTCGACGCGCCCGAAGAGATCGTGCAGGACATGATCCGCAATATGGGCAATGCGGCCGGCTACACCGATTCCAAGGGCCTGTTCGCGCCGCGCAAGGCGATCATGCATTACATGCAGGAGAAGAAGGTCGCCGGCGTCACCATCGACGACATCTATCTCGGCAACGGCGCCTCCGAACTGATCGTGATGAGCATGAATGCGCTGCTCAACAGCGGTGACGAAGTGCTGGTGCCGGCGCCGGACTACCCGCTGTGGACGGCGGCAGTCAGCCTGTCGGGCGGACGCCCGGTGCACTACCTGTGCGACGAACAGGCCGACTGGTACCCGGACATCGAAGACATGCGCAAGAAGATCACCCCGAATACGCGGGCGATCGTCGTCATCAACCCGAACAACCCGACCGGCGCACTGTATCCGGTCGAGCTGCTGCAGCAAATCGTTGAACTGGCGCGCCAGCACCAGCTGATCATCTTCGCCGACGAGATCTATGACAAGGTCCTGTACGACGGCAATACGCATACCTCGCTGGCATCGCTGGCCGACGACGTGCTGTTCATCACGCTCAACGGCCTGTCGAAGAACTACCGTTCCTGCGGCTACCGCGCTGGCTGGATGGTGGTGTCGGGCGAGAAGCGCCATGCGAAGGACTATATCGAAGGCCTGAACATGCTGGCTTCGATGCGCCTGTGTGCCAACGTACCTGGCCAGTTTGCGATCCAGACTGCGCTCGGCGGCTACCAGAGCATCAATGATCTGGTCGCTCCCGGCGGGCGCCTGCTGAAGCAGCGCGACCTCGCGCACAAGCTGCTGACCGAAATTCCGGGCGTGACCTGCGTGAAGCCGAAGTCGGCGCTGTACATGTTCCCGCGCCTCGACCCGAAGATGTATCCGATCGAAGACGACCAGCAGTTTGCTTACGACCTGCTGGCCGAGGAACGCGTGCTTATCGTGCAGGGCACTGGCTTCAACTGGCCGACGCCGGATCACTTCCGCGTGGTCTTCCTGCCCAATATCGACGACCTGACCGTGGCCTTTGGCCGCATCGCCCATTTCCTCGACGGCTACCGCCGTCGCCACGCCCGCTGAGACGGGCGAATTTTCAAGACAAGTTCAACTTCACGATGAAACCTATCAAAGTCGGCCTGCTCGGCATCGGCACCGTCGGTGCCGGCACCTTCACCGTCCTCCAGCGCAACCAGGAAGAGATCCGTCGCCGTGCCGGCCGTGGCATCGAGATCGTGATGGTGGCTGACCTCGACACCGAGCGCGCCAAGGCCATCACTGGCGGCAAGGCCGAAGTTGTCAATGATGCCAACCTGGTCGTCAACAATCCCGAGATCGATATCGTCGTCGAACTGATCGGCGGCTATGGCATCGCGCGCGACATGGTGATGAAGGCCATCGCCAACGGCAAGCACGTGGTCACCGCCAACAAGGCGCTGCTGGCGCTGCATGGCACCGAGATTTTCAAGGCCGCGCAAGAAAAGGGCGTGATGGTGGCGTTCGAAGCGGCCGTGGCCGGCGGCATTCCGATCATCAAGGCACTGCGCGAAGGCCTGACGGCGAACCGCATCCAGTGGATTGCGGGCATCATCAACGGCACCACCAACTTCATCCTGTCCGAAATGCGCGACAAGGGCCTGGACTTCGACGTGGTGCTGAAAGAGGCGCAGCGCCTCGGCTATGCCGAAGCCGACCCGACCTTCGACATCGAAGGCGTCGACGCTGCGCACAAAGCGACCATCATGTCGGCCATTGCCTTCGGCGTGCCGGTACAGTTCGAAAAAGCCTATGTGGAAGGCATCACCAAACTGTCGGCGACCGATATTCGCTACGCAGAACAGCTGGGCTACCGCATCAAGCTGCTGGGTATCTCCCGTCGGACCGATGAAGGCATCGAGCTGCGCGTGCACCCGACCCTGATCCCGGCCGGTCGCCTGATCGCCAACGTGGAAGGCGCGATGAATGCGGTGCTGGTGCAAGGCGATGCCGTGGGCGCAACCCTGTATTACGGCAAGGGCGCCGGCTCCGAGCCGACCGCATCGGCCGTGATCGCCGACCTGGTCGATATCGCTCGCCTGGCCAATGCGAATGCCGAGCATCGTGTGCCTTTCCTGGCGTTCCAGCCGAATGAAATGTCGGACACGCCAATCCTGCCGATGGCCGAAATCACGTCCAGCTACTACCTGCGTATCCGTGTGGCGGACACCCTTGGTGTGCTGGCCAATGTGACGCGCATCCTCGCAGATTCGTCGATCTCGGTGGACGCGATGCTGCAGAAGGGCGCAGGCGAGGGCGAGACGGCAACCGACCTGATCATCCTCACGCACCAGACCAAAGAGAAGCAGGTCGATGCGGCAATTGCCGCGATCGAGGCGTTGACCACCGTCGAGGGCAAGGTCACCCGCATCCGCATGGAGCACCTCGGCTGAGTGTGACTCGACGGCTGCCTTGCAGCTGCATTCAGGCATGAGCTGACGGCCGGCGCGTCCTTTGGGGTGCGTCGGCCGTTTGCCTTTCTGGCCGCAGACAGATGGAAACTTCAGCCTATCTTGTTGGCCATCTGCTTCAGCGAATCGCCCATCTCCTTGATGATGGACGAGTAGACCGATGCCGTCACCGTGTAGCGGGCGATTTCATATTGCAGCTTCAGCAGCTGGCTGGTGGTGACCTCGCCACCGTTGGGAATATCGCCCAGTGTCGTACGCAGATTGTTTTCCGCAGTTTCTATCGGGGTCTTGATGTTGCCGTAGATGGCATCAAGGCCGGTGCTGGTTAAAGCTGCCATGTTGTCCTCCGTAGGATCAGCGATTCGGGGTGTCTTCTGTCGTTCCGGCCTCATGCAAGGCCATGGCCAGCATGCCTGCCTGTACGGCCTGCCGTGCTGCGTCAATCGCCTTGAAGGTTGAACGCAAGTGCATCTTCTGGCCTTCGGCATCCAGCCGCTGCTGCATGCGTTCGAGCGCGGCGACGATCTCGCCGGCAAGGTCCCCATCTTCATCGGCCCGCAGGAAGTCCTCCAGCGAGGCCACCATCTCATCAGGAATCATCGTTCACTCCCCCGATTGTTTTCTGGTTGTTCCGCGATCACGGCTAGCGCGAGATGCGGAAGCGCTCATTGCCATCGAATACCACTTCATTGTCCCGCACCGCACTCAGCGTATGACCGTTCGCATCGCCGCCGCGGCCGATGTGCTGGCCGCTATCGGTGACGACGAAGGGCATCGCACCGCCGACAACCATCTGCACGTTTACGGGCGGCTTGCGCTGCAGGACGGTCACGGTCGCGCGTATTGGCAGCAGCGTGCCGTAATCTTCGGTAAAGCCCAGCAGCAGCTTTTCCCAGCGCGCCATGTCGGCATCGGTCAGCCGGCCGCGCAGCACGAATTCAGGCTGCTTGTCCACGACTTGCAGCTTGCCTGCCAATCCGGATTGCGCAATGCGTTCTTGCAGCACACCGCTCAGGTCTTCGGCCGTATACAGGTTGCCCCCGACATCGCGCACGCCCGGTACCTCGGCGCGAATTGCATCAAAGATGCTGTCCCTGACACCGGCCGTGGTGACGGCGCCCGACAGCAGGACATTGCCGTTGCGGACGTCACTGACGGCCAGCACCGCACGCGCCGGCGCATTCTGCTTCGCGACGACCTTGCGCGCAGCCTCCAGCATCTCGCTATCCACATGCAGCGTCACGGCCGGTGTTGATGCCAGCTTGCGGATCGCGCGCTGCACGCGCTCAGCCATGGCACGGTCCGGCACATAACCTTCCACCTTGGGCGTGCCATCGATACGGGTGCTGACATTCATGACCTGGCCTGGCGCAAGTTCGGCCAGCAGGCGGCGCAGTTCACGGGTGGCGGCCGGCTCCGGGCCGGGGCCGAACTTCACGACTGTCGGCTTGGACGGCGCTTCCTTGTTCACCAGCCAGGCAGAGACCGTGATTGCGGCGATGGCAATGCTGATGATCACCGACAGCGCGCTCATCAGTACAAAGCGCGCGCGCCGCTTTTGCGGCGGCTCGGGAGTCGTTTCGATCGCTTGCGCAGCGCTGGCCGGTGCCGGCGTCGCCGTCGGAGCGGGCGGTGCGAGTCCGGCCATCGCAACGATGGCTTCGGGGTCGGGCCAGGGGGCTGCCGGGTCGTCGACCGCGATCCAGATGCCGCCCAGTTCGAAGGGCATGCCCAGCGTCAGTGGCATCGTATCGGTCAGCTCATTGCCCTGCGAATCAAAGACATCGCCATCGACAGGCGTGATGGTCGGCTGTTCGCCATCGAACGCCAGCTTTGCGTGGCACTCGCGTATGCGGGGGCCGGCCAGCATGATGGCGCAATCGTCGCCGGCGCCAAGCAGGAAGTCGCCCGGCGCGAGCACCAGCCGGCTACCCGACTGCGGTCCGTACAGCACCCGCAATTCGATCTGCGGCAGCACGGATTGGAGTTGAGGTTCGATCTTCATGGCTTACCTGCGTGAATGAAGCACTGAAAAGGCAAACCCTCAAACGCCATGGAATTCGAAACTGGTGTCGAACCCATGACGACGGGCGTGCCTCCGTCGCACAGCTGCGCTGGCTCGGCATGAAACGCCGTTTTTCCAGCGCTGCCTGAACTTTTAAATGGTCGTGGATACAATCCAAGCACTACCTGTGGAAATTGCCCAACATGAGCCTGCAGATCGAGACCCGTGACCAGACAGTGATCGTTCGCCCCACCGGCAATGTCAGCAAGCCCGTTGCGGGTGAACTGGCCGAGCTGCTCACGGCAGCCATTGACGATGGTGCACGCCACATGGTGTTCGACTTCTCGGCACTGACCCACATCAGCAGCGATGGCCTGAAGGTGATCCTGGGGGCGGTGCGCCGCCTGCGCGAGCGCCGTGGCCAGGTTTCCTTCGCGGCAGTCAGCGAGCAGGTGAGGGCGCTGCTCGATATCGGTGGCTTCCTCGTGCTGTTCGACGAGTACGACACCGTCGATGATGCGGTAGCCGCAGGCGACGAATAGGCTCCGGCCCAAGTCGGGCTCGCTCATGCCACGCATGGTCGCGATCATCGATGGGCGCATTGCGGCATTCATAGCTCCACCCTCGCCAGCGGTTGAATGTTGATCTCGGGCGTCAGCTCCTGATAAGACAGCACCGGCAAGTCATACAAGTCCTGCTCGATCATCTTGCGCAGGTAGCGCCGAATATCCATCGAAGTCAGCAGAACCGGCTTGTGCATCGACCGGGTCAAGTCTCCAACCGTGGTCTTGATGTTGTCGAGCAGCTGGCGCGAGGTGGCCGGGTCGAGTGCGAGGTACGAGCCGCCCGAGGTCTGCCGCACTGCGCCGCGCACGGTATCTTCGACCGACGGCGCCAGCAGGTAGGCAGGCAGGATGTTCTGGCCGGAGGAGTGGCGATGGCTGATATGGCGCTTCAGGGCCACCCTCACATATTCGGTCAGCATCACCGAATCCTTTTCCTTCTGTCCCCACTCGATCAGTGCCTCCATCACGGAGCGCAGGTTGCGTATCGAAACGCCCTCGCCGACAAGACGTTGCAGGATTTCTGCGATCTTGTGGATGGGCATGACCCGCTGCACTTCCTTGGCCAGCTCAGGGAAGCGCGTCTCCATGTCAGTCAGCAGCGCGCGCGTTTCCTGGATCCCGACAAACTCCGCCGCATACTTCTTCAGCACCAGAGCGATGTGATACGACAGCATCTGGGTCGGGTCCAGGAAGGGTATGCCGGCATTCGACAGTGCGCCCTTGAGCTCGGCCGGCGCCCATAGTGTGGGGATGCCGGGCAGGAAGCCCTTGTCGGTCTCGAAGGGGATGGACAGCGCTGTCAGGTTTTCTGGCGCTTCGCGCACCAGCAGGTGTCGCGGGCGCATGCGTCCCTGCGACACGGGGATTTCAGAGACCAGTATCGCGTAGTCTTCATCGTTCAACTGCCCGTTGAAGCGCAGGTTAATGCCGGGGAAAATGATCCCCAGGTCTTCGAACAGTGCGCGCCTGACCTTCACCAGTTCATCGTTCAGCACCTTGGCCGAGAAGGCCTTTTCCAGTGCCGAGCTGACATCGACCAGCAACGGCACGGTCGGTGCAAAGCTGTCGGCGTCGCTGTCGGAACCGGCCTTGTCGGACTTGCCGTCACCGCTGGCAGCGGACACGGTAGTCACTTTTCCGGTCTTCGGGTCTACCACCTTGCGTTCGCTGCGGAAGAAGGTGTAACCAACGGCACCAACCACGGCCGACAGGATCAGGAAAGTCAATGTCGGCATGCCGGGGATGGCGGCAAAGCCCAGCATGATGGCCGAGCCGATCATGAAGGCCTTGGGCTGCGCCAGCAACTGTGCGCCGATGTCGCTACCGACGTTGGATGCCGTGCCATCGCTGCTGGTGACACGGGTGACGATCATGCCTGCACAGATCGAGACGAAAAGCGCCGGTATTTGCGATATCAGGCCGTCGCCGATGGTGAGGATGGAATATACCTTCACTGACTCGCCTGCCGTCAGGCCGCGCTGCAGCGTGCCGATCAACACGCCGCCCAGCAGGTTCACGGCAACAATGATCAGCCCGGCGATGGCATCGCCTTTCACGAACTTCATCGCGCCGTCCATCGCGCCGTACAGCTGGCTTTCCTTCTCGACGACGCCGCGCCGGCGGCGCGCCTCGTCCATGTCGATGGTGCCGGCCCGCAGGTCGCCATCGATCGACATCTGCTTGCCCGGCATCGCATCCAGTGAGAAGCGCGCGGCGACCTCGGCCACGCGCTCGGCGCCTTTGGTAATCACGACAAACTGTACGATGGTCAGGATCAGGAACACCACCAGGCCCACCACCAGGTTGCCGCCGACGACGAAGTTGCCGAAGGTGTAGATGATATGGCCGGCGTCACCATTCAGCAGGATCAGCCGCGTGGTCGCGATGCCGATCGCCAGCCTGAACAGGGTGGTGACCAACAGGACTGACGGGAAGGATGAAAAGGCCAGCGGGTTCGGCAGGTACATGGCCACCATCAGCAAGATCGCCGAAAGGCACATATTGCTCGCAATCAGTGCGTCGATCAGCCACGTCGGCAGCGGCAGGATCATCATGAAGATGATGCAGACGATCAGCGTGGCCAATACGAGGTCGTTGCGGCGCACGACCTTTTGCAGGAAGGATTGAAGCTGGAGCGAGAGGGCATCCATGGCGATCAGACCTTCGCCTCGTCGGCATGGCGTTGGCGGATGAACATGCGCATCGCGCGTGCGGCTTCGGCGACCCGACCCAGCCGCGACAAAGCCTGCCCGCGCAGCAGCCAGGCGAGCGTCAGATGCTCGCCGTTGAAGATAGGTGCCTCCAGTGCTGCCAACGCATCGGCGGCCTGGCCAGAGCGCAGCAGCGCGCAGGCGTGCGACAAGGCCAGCAGCGGATCGGCGGGTGCTGTGGCAGACAGCGCATCAAAGATGGTAGCGGCCTTGCCCGCATGGCCGTGCTGCAGTTGCAGATAGCCCAGCACGCGCAGCAAGTCGCGCTGCGTGTCGCTGAACACCGGGGCGGCTTCGATCTCGTCCATGGCTCATCCCTGCAGCAGCGCCGAACAATACAGTTGGGCGAGCCGCACCAGTTCGTCCTGCTCGTCCAGCAGCGCAGCAAGTTTGCCCAGTTTGCGTGCCAACGCGCGCTGGCGCCCTGCCTGATTCAGTACATCCTTGCGGGTTGCGGCCAGCGTCGCGCGGAAGCGGGCCGGCGCCAGCAATGCCAGGTCGCGCAGGTCCGGGGCAAGGTGCTGGTGGATGAAGTCTTCGAGCGTGGTCATCTCGAACAGACGGTCGAGCTGCGGTTGCTCGCTCAATGTTGCCGGCTGCAAGTCTGCGCGTACCGGCAGGGTGACCGCAGGTGCCACATGGCGAGAAATGCGGTCGATACCGCTGTCCGCATGGAAGGCGGAAACGAGGGTGGGGCGCGTGCTCTGCATCGGGGACGACATCCAAAATGTCCTTACCTTGGTGGAACTTTGCTGACCGGTGCCGGCCATTAATGACGCCGGATGCAACAGCCAAGCCGGGTATCAGCCAGCGAATTCTTGATTCAGGAGCAACAGCTGAGTCCCCCAGGGCAAGACTTTGTTCCGACCACGCCACACTTTCAAACGGAACAACCCTAATGACCGAGTTACTCAACTTCAAAGGTCAAATTCCATTGCAGAAATTTGAATTTGTGCGTTCGCTGATCGGATATTTGTAAAGAGGCTCGCTATGGCAGTAACACCTATCGATCTCGATACCTGGATGCGCCAGAGTAATTCGTCCAATGTCTTGTCCAACCTGGCGCGGGTCAATGCATTGACGGCCAGCGTGATGGGCGAGTTAGTGAATCTGCAGAAGCTGGTGGTGGAAGAGGTTGCGGCCAAGATCAAGCAGATTGGCGACCTGAACGTCAGGATCAAGAAGTTTGCCAACGCGACGGACTCCAAACCTGATGCCGGCGTTACTGTCGGAACATCCGCTGCAGACGCTCTCGATTTGCTGACGCAATTGAAGGCGGTTGGGGTTAGTAATTTGGATTCATACATCACCGCAGTCAAAACTGCGGGCACGGCACTGAGCACGAACAATCAGTTCATTTCAAACGTTTCTCTGGAACTGCAAACCCTTGGTGAATCGCAGCAGAACATCTCGCAACAGGAATCGCTGCGCTTGCAGACGATGACCAATCGATACACACAGGCCAATGACCAGGCATCGACCGTGATCCAGAAAGATGGTCAGAGCAAGGGAACGGTAACGAGCAATTTGCGCGGCTCGGGTGGATAAGGGGCGGGTCATGGGGCAACAGCTACTTCAAGCCGCCACCGACGACATCGACAGCTTCGGGGTCATGAACAATCTGGCAAACGGAGCCAGGTTGGGCAATGCCTTTGGTGTCGATGAAAAACATCTCGAAGCCGTCTACACACTGGCGTTTGGCCAGTACCAGCAAGGCCGCTATGCCGATGCGCTGAAGCTGTTTGCCTTCATCACCTTCCATGACCAGACTTTCATGAAGGCCTTCAAGGGCATTGGCAGTTGCCTGCAGATGCTGGGCCGGTATCAGGAAGCCTTGCTCTATCTGGGTCTGGCCATCATTGATGACGACACGGACATGCAGACAGCCGTGCAAATTGCCGAATGCCTGATCCGGACCGGACAGCGCGAAGATGCCAGGGCCTTGCTGAACCGCATAGCTCAAGTGCTGGCGCGCAATGAGAGCAACGACTACACACGACGCAAGGCCGAAGGCTTGCTGGAGCTGCTTTCAGCGGATCGATCGCCAATCCCGGACAACGCCGAAGAATTGAATTGAGTTGAATTGAAAGGCAGACATCATGCGGTCTGAAATTAATTCGTCGGGTCGGCCGAATGTGCCAGGGCCCACAACTACTGTTCGCGATAACGCAGGAGTCGCGGGCGGTACTCAGGTAAACGCTGCGACACCGGCAGCGACGAGAGCGATCGCACAAACACCGGTGGTAACCGTTGGCGGTCAGGCGCCAGCGGCGATTGCGGGCCTGCCGGCGGGCGGTGCTCCTCCCTTGGCTGCTGCTGTGCTTGATCCGGACACCGCCAATGTGCTTGTCGCCGCCATCATCGACAAGATGACGACCCAGGACATGAAGGGTTTGATGGTGATGTTGAAGGATGCATCCAAGCGGCTGGACTCCCTGAATGCAGAGAAGCTGAAAAAATTTGCTGAAAAAGCGGCCAAGGCGGTCGAGGAAGCGAAGAAGCAGCGCGAACAGAAGATAAGCGGCGACATAGGCTTCGGCTTTTCGGTTGCAGGAGCAGTACTCGGCATGATCGGTGCCGTGTTACTCACCGTCTTCACGCTGGGCGGCGGCGCGGCCGCGATTGCGGGCGCGGCGATAGGGCTGGGGACGGTCCTTCTCGATGGTGCAGACCGCATAGCCAAAGAAAACAATCTGATGGACAGCGGCATCAACAAGGGCAAGCAGATGAACCTGTCGCTTGGCGGGCTGGTTGCGCGTCTGGTACAGGAGATTGTTCTCAGCGACCCGAAGCTTGAAAAGCTGACGGCGGAACAGAAAGAAAAATTGCTGGGCGACCTGAAGATGGCTTGCGAGATCATCGTGATGGTTGCGGTCGCGGCCGGCACCCTCGCTTGCGCCGGGGTCTCGATGGCCCAGATCGGCGGCGCGGCCGCCAAGGCCGGTACCGAGGCAGCGAAGGCGGGAGCCGAAGCGACGAAATTCGCAGCGACTCAGGGCGCAAAGCTCGCTTCCCAGGGCGCCGAGACCATGCAAATCCTGGTCGAGATTGCAGGTGGCGCCAATTCGATCGCCAGCGGCGCCTTTGGCGTGCAAATGGCGAACATCACTTTCGAGAAGAACCAGATCGATAACCAGCGCCAGAAACTCGAGTCCTTCGCGCAGATCGTCAAGAGCGAGGTCGATGCCAATCAGGACTCGCTGATGCAGCGCATGGAGAGCCTGTCGAGCATGTATGAAACCCTCGCGGCCACCAACAAGAATTACTACGAAAGCCAACAGCGATTGACCACCATGAACTGAGTTTTCGTTGCCTGCATTGGAGAAGCGCCATGCCAGAAGTAAACCAGACCATTTCGCAGGGATTGGCAAACCAGCTTGCCAGCCTGTCGCAGGCGGCAGCCGATTACAAGGCTGATCCAAAGGCAAACAAGGCAAGCCTGGAGGCCACGGCCGCGAGGACCTTGGCCCAAATCGATGCCGAGATCGGTGGCCTGAACGTCTCCAGCGGTCAGTTTGCCCAAACCATCAAGGATCTGATCCGCAGTGGCGACTGGGCCAAGCTGCCGCCGCCGAAGCAGATGGAGCAGCGTGCGGGCTCGCTGTTGGCAGTCAATGACGCGATTCGTGATGTGCAGGATTCGATCATTGTCGATATCTCGTCAATCATGGCCGTCCTGATAGAAATTCAGCGCAAGGCCGCGCTCGCCAAGGGGCAAGAGCGCATTCAGGAACGCAATGCGACGCTGACCAGTGCTCAAGCTGAATTCAAAAAGCGGGAGACGGCCGCAGAAGAACAGCGCACCGCCGATATGGTTCAGGCGGGAATGCAGATCGCCACTGGCGTATTGAGCGTCGTGAGTTCTTCAGTATCGATTGTTAGATTGGGTGGGGCCAATACCAAGACCGCGGAAGCATGGAAAAAAACTACGGATTTGAAGCCTGCGCAAGCCAATCTGATTCAGACGAAGAAAATCGCAGCCGATGTATCAATGGAGCTTCCGGGTGCAAAAAAAATCATTGCCAATGCGGATGCCAAGATCGCGGCCGGCGGCACATTGTCGGCTGGCGAGCAACGATCGGTTGACCAGGCGAAGAAGCTGCTATCGAAGTCCCACGCGATGGATCGCAAGGTGGAGGTGCTCGATGACCAATTGAAGTTCAAGCGAGCGGATATCGACAGATTGAACAACGAGTCCTATGAAACGACTCAAGGTATCCGCGCTTGGCAAGACCTGTCCCAAGCTGTTGGCGGCATGGCAAACAAGAGCGGGGATATGGCTGCGGCCCAAATAAAGTTCAATGCATCGATGTCGCAAGTGGCAGCGGACAAGGAAGCACTGGCCAAGAATCTCGCGCAATCCGGCGAACAGGCCGCGCTGGATGCGTACCAGCAGTTGCGTGACTCGCTCAAGAGCGCGCTGCAAATGGTCCAGGCAATAGAGCAGGCTATGTCGAGTTCCCTGTCGTCGATGGCGAGATCGATATGAACCAGCTCGCCTCCCCACCCGAACACAAGCTGCCACTGGCGCCTGATCTGTATGGCGACCTCGACAGCTTCCACGAACTGCGTGAACAGCTGCAGGCACTGCCCAGTGCGGCCCGCTTCAGCGACGAGCAGGTCGAACTCGTCTATGGCATTGGCTATGCGCTGTACCAGCAGGGGAAGTTCGAGAGCGCGGTCGGCCTGTTCCAGGTACTGATCACGTACCGCCCGCTAGATGCACGGCTGATGATGGCCTTTGCCTTGTGCTGCAAGCGCTTGTGCCGTTTCGATGCCGCGATTCCGGCCTTCGCTGCAGCGCTCGCGCTCGGACCGGAAGAGCCGGAAGCCGCCGAGGCAGCCATCCACTTGTCGGAGTGCCTGGCAGCGCTGGGCAAGACCGAAGAATGCAAATCTGTGCTCGATCCTCTGCTGCGGCTGACCGAAGTCGATACCCGGTTCGACAGCATCAAGCGGCGTGCGGAAACATTGCGGGCCATGCTTCATGAACAACAGGTCAATTGATCATGATAAACGCGCTAACTGATACTGACTCACTTGCTGCCGAGCCGCCGCTTGCAAATTCACCAGCCAAGGATGCCCTGACGGCGGATTCGCTGATGACGCCTGCCGAGATCCGTTTGCTGTCGGCGCTCGGCTTCATGGCGGCACGCAGCGGACACGTGGTGCCGGCGATCCGCATCTTCGAAGGCTTGACCGTGCTGCGCAAGGATAAGGCCTTTCCCTATGTCGGACTTGCGCTGGCGATGATTTGCGTCGGCGCCTACGGCGACGCAGCCCGCGTGCTGCGCGAACGCGGGCTGCTTGCCTGTCCGGGCGACCCCGAAATCGAAGCCTATCTGGGACTGGCGCTGCAGCTGGCGGGGCGTATGTCCGAAGCGGCAGGGGTCACGCGTGAACTCCAGGCACGTAAGGATTTGTCTTCCGGGCTCCAGGCGCTTGTGAAGACCGTGTCCGGCCTGGCCGATGGCCAACCGGCAAGCGACAGGCCAAGGCCGGCTACGGTCGATGCGAGTGCGGACGCCAAAGGGGGATAAGTGCAAAGGCTGTTTGGTTTGGATCAGGCATGAAAGATCAATAAGAACAGGAGGCGAATCATGCAGGAAGCAATTGCCGCGCTTGCGCAATGGGAGCTCGTCCAGGCCGGACCGGTGGCGACACCGGAAACCCTTCCCGCAGTGACGCCCGAGGTCGAGGCCGGCGGAGCGCATCTGTCAGAGTTGTTGGTTTCGCCTCCCGAAGGCGTCACGTACTCGCTCGAGCCCATACCACCGGCCCAGGAGCCAGGGGGAACCAAGGTCATTGGTGAAGTCATCATGGCCAGGCTCGATGCCATCGGCACGGAATACAAGACGAACGTCAACCTGGCTTACAAGGCGATCGAGAAATCGCCGCAGCAAATCAGTTTGCAGGAGATGATGAAGCTGCAGCTCGACATGGCGGTCGTCATGCTGGAAGTCGAAGTGGTCGGGAAGGGCGTTCAGAAGGCTGTGCAGCACGTCGATACGCTGGCCAAACTCCAATGAAAACGCAAGCCTGTCCCATGCTGAGATGCCTGGTCGCTGTTTTTCTGGTACTGCAGCTGGCCGCTTGTGGCAGCCGGGTGGAATTGCTGAAGGATGTCTCGGAAGCCGAAGCCAACGAGGCCCTGGCCGTGCTGCTGCAAGCAGGTATCTCTGCCGGCAAGTTGCCGGGCAAAGAGGGCGTGGTCAGCCTCGATGTCGAGCAATCGCAGGTCGCACGCGCCATCACCATCCTCAATGCCGAAGGCTTGCCGCACGAGCGCTACGCCAAGATGGGCGATGTCTTCCGCAAGGAAGGCCTGATCTCGTCACCGCTGGAGGAGCGGGCAAGGTATCTGTGGGCGCTGTCGCAGGAGCTGTCGGCCACGGTGTCGCAAATCGATGGTGTGATCAAGGCACGCGTCCACGTCGTGCTGCCGGAACGGAGCAGCGGCGGCGAGCCGGCAACGCCTTCATCTGCCGCAGTCTTCATCAAGCACAAGGCCGGCTACAACCTCGACGATGCGATCCCGCAAGTCAAACGATTGGTGTCGAACAGTATCCCCGGACTGTCAGCCGACAAGGTCACGGTCGTGATGCTGGCTGCGAGCCCCAAGCCTCCCGAGCCGGCCGGAAGCCCCGTGCCTGTCATGCTGGGTTCGATGGCAAGCGATGGCAAGTCGGCCAACCCTTACGTGGTGTGGGGCGCTTGCGCATTCATATTGCTGCTTCTCGCGCTTCTCGGTTTTTATGCGTGGAAGCGCTGGGGCAAGCTCCATGCAAGCAGCAAGGTGCCTGCTCAGGCGACCTCGGTTGGAGGAGGCTGATGGAAGCGGCGGCCGAAGGGATCAAGGCGGTACTCGGCCGCTGGCCTCGTTTTGCGGCGGCGCTGTACGAATTCAACTTTCGGGCGTCGGCCTACTTACATCCGGCCAGGCGGCCGTACTTGCTGCCTGAACTGCCGGAGCGCCTGTGGCAAACAGGGCGAATACAGGATCGGCTATCGGTGGAGGTGCTCGAGCGAGCCGGCATCTGTAGCGATCCATGCTTCGAGTTGCCCCACGCCGGCTGGGCACTGGCTTTGTTGCCGACCGCACGTCTGGAAAAACTGGCTACGCATATCGGCGCGCTTGTGGTCGGAGCGAGTGTTCGTTCCAGCCTATCGCGGGAACAGGTACTGGCATGGAAGCAGAAGCTGGGTAGCGACGCCTATCGGTTCGCGATGACCAGTGCCTCCTTGCTGGCAATCGGCCATCTGCCTGACATGAGGGAGCAGGATCCGGTGAACCTCGGCTATGCGTTGATAGCCGGCGAGGCCAATCGCATGCCAGCCAACATGCGCGAACGTTTTTTATTGAAACTACCACCAGGCCTGCCAGAACCTGCGCTGGATGAAGACAGTGCACGGCGGCTGGTACAGACCGCGATCAACGTCATCGAGGGGGAATGGTGTTCATCCATCGCACCAATCAGGAATTGAGTCAGCCGGAGGCCGAGGGCAAGGTGATCAAGGCCGAGGACTTCTGGACTTATCGCCTGGCCCGGCAAGCTCTGGCCGAAGGCGCCGCGCGCAGGGACCAGATCATCGGCGCAGCGCTGTCGGCTTTCGAGGCTGAGCAGCATCGTGGCTATCGCGAAGGACGTGAAGCTGCGCGGCTGGAACAGACCGCGAACATGATAGAAATCATAGGCCAGACCGTCGACTATTTTGCGAAGGTCGAGACGCAAATGGTTGATCTTGTCATGGATGCGGTACGACGCATCGCCAATGACTTCGACGACAGGGAAAAGGTCGTCAAGGTCGTTCGAAATTCATTGGCGCTCGTGCGCAACCAGAAGCACATCACGGTCAAGGTGCATCCGTCGCGGATTGATGACCTGAAAGCGAATGTGCGCAGCTTGCAGGATGCTTATCCCGGAATCGAAAACATCGAGGCGATTGCCGAGCCAGGTATCGCAGATGACGCCTGTGTGATCGAGTCGGACATCGGGCAGGTTGAAGCCAGCATGTCCGGGCAGATCGAAGCATTGCGATCAACTTTCGAACGAGTGTTCGGTTCAGCTCGCAGCGAACCCTCGGTAGCCCCAACAATATCGCCCGCCAGTAGCGCGGAGGCAGGAACCAATCAACAGGTCGCGACACCCACCGCCGAATTCTCGGGAGCGTGATCATGATGCAGCCATCTTGGCGTGGAAAATACATCGAGCTGTGCGAAGGCGTATTTCGTGAACTCGGCTTTCCGCCACCGCCCATGTTGCATGAAGACAGCTTGCCGCTGGCGATGGAGCTCGAAGTCGACCAGACTGCATTCGAATTGCTGCATTCTCCCAATGCGATGGCTTCGCGTGTGTTGATCGCATGCCGCCTCGGGGAAGTGCAGTCCGAGATGGGTGTCAAGGGTCTTCAGGCCATGTTGAAAGCGAACTTGACCCTTGCTCGCACTCATGAAGCCGCATTCGGCATTACCCCTGATGGGAATGAAGTGCGCTGCCTCTACTACGAAGACCTTGAACAGGCCCGCCCGCAATCCTTGCTGGAGAAGATGCGCCGCGTGGCACCCGATGCGCGCAACTGGTACGACCGTTTCATTGACGAGGGCACGAAAGCCGCTACCGGACTGTCGATGGTGGCTCTGGCGTTGCCCTGATCAGCCCTCGTTATTTACACCGAAGGAATTGCACACCATGGTCGATGCCTACCAATGCCGTCAGCGCTTCCTGCAAGTGGTCGATGAACTGCGCGCCGCGCTCGGCTACGCATTGCGCGACCAGGATCCGGAACCAGGCGAAGAGCTGGCGATGGAAATGATGTATGGGAATTTCGACTTTGCGGTCGTCCATTCCCTGAAAAACCAACCGGGTAGGGTGTTGATCGAATGCCAGTTTGGCGAGATACCTGACGGACGTTTCGATGCCATCGTCCGGCGCCTGCTGGAAATGAACTCTGCGCTTGCGGAAATCGACGGGACTGTTTTCTGTCTCGATGCCGACGGGAAGTCCGTCATCTATACGTTGTCACAATCGCTGGAAGATATGAGCGGTAGCAGCTTGCTGTCGAAGATGACGGAGACAGTCTGGCATGGCCGTCGCTGGTTGGAGACCCGCTTTCTCAAGCAGGAAGTGCAGCACGAAACGGAGCGGCTCGATCCCCTGCAGCTCGCCTGATTATTCACTGCTTAATTCAATACTAAATTTCAAAGGACTTCGCCATGCAGCCAGTACACCAAGGGCAAGTACCCAACCCTACGCATCCGCTCCCCCCGCTTGGCCAGAACCCCGCTCAAGTCGCTGGACAGAATCCCCCCATCGTTCAGATGGCAAATGGGCAGCAGTTTCTGGCTAATTTCGTGCAAAACGTGCCTCCCGCGCAAAATCCTCAGGCAGCGCAAATTCAAGATGATTGGAATCAATCTGTGGCACAGCTCAATGACGAGCTGAAGCAGGTGAGGGATGCAATGGCGGATCTCCTCACGGAGATCAGAGCCTTGATTCAGGACTACAACCTGCATACCCAGTTGACGCCGGTGTCTACTGCCGTCGATGCCTCCCTGAATGCGGTCGGTGAAGCGTTTCGCAGCACTGACATGGTTTCGCAAGCGCTGAGCGTCGTTGACACCAGCGGCTGGAATGCACAAGCCGTCCAGAGCTTCAATAACAGCATGAATGCCTTCACGCAAAAGCTTGCTCAAGCGAAGTTGCCTGTCTCGGCGAATCCGCCAGTTCTCGTTCAAACAGCTGGAAATCAGGGGCAGCAACTAGCGCAACCCCAGCCGCCGGTACAACTTCAGCAGCCGGCGCAACCTCAGCCTCCGGCGCAACCTCAGCAACCGGTGCAAGTCCAGCCGCCGGCACAACCTCAGCAACCGGCGCAACTCCAGCAGCCTCAGCTTCTGGATCTTCCTTTGCTTCAGCCTGGAATTCTGCCGCTGCCGGACCCGCAGCCTCATGGGCAACCGAATGTCGCACCGCTACAGAACGAACAGAAGGTTTAGCGAAATCTTCAGAAACCTGAGGATGAATGAGAGGTCTCTGATGGGCGGGTTTAAGGCTGTTGAGTCAGCGCAGCATGCCAAAGAGCTCCGCAAGCCTGCCCAAAGCATTTTCAAGTGATGAGGTAGAAAAGGCCCTTTCCGGTATGCGCATCGCAAGCAGCAGGTCGCGCGGGCTCATTCCGGCTTGCACGGGCCAGGCATTCGGCTGACGAAAATCTGCAAGGCGTAAGGCCGTGCGGAAGGCAGGAGCATTCAGGTAAGACAGAGGGCACGACCGGTAGACCACGATCTCCGGGCTGCCCTCGCCAGTAAGATGCAGCAGGCCCATGCCGGTCCCGTCTTCCAGCGCCATGCGAAGCCGACCGTTTCCATCCAAAGCCAGATCTGGCATGCCGATACGCTTGCCAAAGTCGCTGACAATCTGTGCCATCCAGTCCATGTGCATGCCTCAAGGGTTGGTCGTCGGGGGTGGCATTGCATCCAATGCCGCTTCCTCGCGGCTGATTGCCGCATCGATTGCTGATTGAAGTGCATCCAGCAGTGCACTGCGCGTGGCATCATCGTCAAAGACCTTGAAGGGCAACTCCCTGACTACTTGCATCAGGCCGGTCAGGAAGAAAATCGTTGGGCCCCCGTCCGGGATATTGAAATCCTTTGCCATACGCTCGAAATGCGCAGGAGAGATCCAGCCACCCGAAATGGTTTTCAGCAGGGCCAGCAGCAGCCCCTGTTCATCGAGGCGGCGTTCAGGCAGGGACACTGTAGAGTCTCTTCATCGAGGTGACGAGGTTGCTCATTTTTTCAAGCAAGGTCGCTGAAATATGAATGTGGGCCAGTTCGGTCAACAGTGCTTCCAGCTTGACTTTGTCGATCGACCGTTGGTCAGCCCCCAGCCCGAGTTCGTTGGCTAGTGTTTTCTCCATGAGCGGAATGATCTGTCTCCTCAGCTCGCCCGGCGGATGGCGGGATACGAGCTTTTCCAGCGTCCGGGCGAAACTCGCACGCTCGTCATGCACGAGTTCCGCATAGCTTTCTGCCAGTTCAGCTGTGGCTAGCTCGCCGGCATTGCGGAGTGCATGGTCGATCGCACGGAAATGGCTGCCATGCTGGCGCTGTAGCTCCTGTAACTCGTCGTCGACGGCTTCGAGCAATTCCTCGCGAGTTCTCGCATCCGGATCGGGCAGGTGTTGCGCATCCCTGAGCTTTCGCTTGAGCTGATCAGGCTGGAATCGCAAGGTCTTCATCAGCGTACCCAGCTGCTCCTGCTCTTCGGGCATGCCCTCTACGTCCGACAATATCTCCTGCATGGCCTTGGCGTCTTCGCCGGCTTCACGCAGGCGGGAGGCCAGATCGGCCAGCGAGCCTATGCCTTCTTTCAGCGGCGTCATTCGAGCGACGAAGTCATCATCACTGCCGCGCAGCGCATCGGCCAGCTTTTGCAGCGCAACGAGATGATTGGCCAGTTCCGTTGCATTGGCTTCGCGTTTCGGCCTGGTTTCCTTGCCAAGGAAGGCCTGTAGATAAGATTGGGCGAGCCGGGAACTTGTCTTGTGATTGTCGAAGGCTCGCGCAAAGCGCGAGGTCGCGCCCGCATCCAGTCCGGTCCCACGCCCCCCCAGATCCAGTTTTCGATCGGCTAACTGCTTGCGATCCAGCGAGCCATCAATGCCGGTGTCGCGCTTGAAGCGCTCGGCAAGAATCTGGTCATCGACATCGACCTCTGTTGGCACCACCTGTACGGCTATGCCATTGATGCGTCCGGAACTGGCAGATTCGGCCGCCCGCCCAGCCGTCTGCAACGCGCCGGGTCCTTGCTGGATGCGTGTGGTCTGGACCATGGTTTCGTTGTGAATAGGGTGCTTCCGGCTAATTTATTGGCCATCTGGAGTACAACTATTCGGCCGCTACCGGTGGGTTACCCGCTCAACTGTCTTGTTCCCAATACACATTTCATCCGGGAACTTGGGTTTCGCCGAGGTTACCGATAGCGGAAGACCAAACGTCACTCGATTGAAAGAGCACCTCCATGGACGATGAAGAGTTCCTCAAGAAATCGGAGCAAGCCATCCGTGAATCGCTCAAGGTCGTTGCGCAGGCAGAGAAAGCCTTGCAACGGACTGAAGAATTCTTTCGGGAAAAAGGTATCAGTCCCGAGCAGATGAAGGAGTACCTGAGGCGTCACGGCAATCCCGAGATTCAGCGGGAAATTGACATGATGGTCGAACAAACGATGCGCCAGGTACGCGAGGAGGCAGATCAAGCGGTTCGGGACTCGCTGAAGCTTGCCGTGGCGCCAACGTCGAAACGTCGCTTCCGCACCATGATCTGATACTCAGGAGACAAACCATGCCTGATGCAGTTTCCGGTTCGGTATCAACACCGATCCCATCATTTTTCATCGCCAGCCCCGACGATGCCGTCAATGTGATGGATGCGGTCCAGGTTTACCTGACCGACAATATCCGCAACGCGATTCAGCAGAATGTATCTGCGGTCGCGAAGCTGGTGGATATTCTCGACAAAGTCACCAACGGCGCCTATGTCCTGTCCAAAAGGCTGACGGGTCCGGCCGTACCAGTCACTGCCGCCAGCTTGGAAAGCACGCCGAAAACGACGACGGCGCTTCAATCGCTGTTTGTCGCCGATGGCCCGATGCTGGGCGCCAACTTACAAGAGGCTAATCAGACCTACAACCTCCTGGCTAGCCTGGGAGTGTCTATTGATGCACCGGTGATCACGCCGGTGCTCGCCGTTATCGACGACAAGGACGATCAGCCGCCAAGCAAGTTTTTTACTTGGGTCGGCGCAGCGCAACTGGCTGAAATCCAGAAGCTGGCCAGCACGCAAACCTCGTCGTATCCGGGGAGTAGCACCTATGTGCTAACGACGAAGAATGGCAGCGGCAAGGTCACCCAAACGATCGACTACATCACATTCGACAGCTATGCCAATCGACGTGCCACCCCGACAGTGGTGTTCAATAACCTGACATTGCTGACTAGCCTTGCCGCAGCCATTCAGACGCAATTGGCAGTGGAGTTGGCGAATGCAGCCAAGCAGGCAGACAAGTTGGAAGATGTGGTGGATGACAACCGCAATGCGGTGAAAGACGAGGCGTCGTTAGTGGGCCAGCGCCATTCCGAACGCGAAGAGCAGTTGGCCGAGGCGCTGCGCCTTCTGCGGGTGCTGAAAGCCGAAAGGGAAGAGCTGCGTGCCCGGGCACGCAGCAAGGCCGGTGAGACCGGCGAGGCCGGATTGGACGACGAACAGGGGTTGCGACTCGGTCAGGTGGTGGCCGATGCCGTTCGCGCGATAAGTGAAGGCCGGCCATTCCAGCTTGGCGCGGCATTTCCTGGTAACGATAACAGGCAGGGAAGCAATGAGTGAAGCGTGGATGTGCCGCTGTCGGGGATTGCACCACTTCGTAACAAGCCACGCTGCCGGGCTCGAGATGGATTGCAGCGGTGCTGGCAATCGCATCCACAATCGCCAACAAGCCTGATGAGGACAGCATGGCCGAATTTCAGATCATTACCGACTATAACCTGAACACTCCGTGGATCCTGACCGATGCCACACTGACCAACATGGCGGTCGGCAAGCTGGCATCACTGGGATCGGACCAGGGCCTACAGCTCAGGGCGCAAACCGAGGTGCTTCAGCAACAGGTGGCTGATATCGAGTCCTTGCGCAACCTGATGCTGAAATTTGCGGATGCCAATTTCGTCCGGTTCAACCTTGATTTGACGACCAATCTCTACAAGCCAAGCGCAAGCTGGGACATTTCCGATCTTGCGAACTCTTTTCCAAATCGATCTCTTGCATCGGCGAGTGATGCAACTGTCCAGCGGCTGATCGATTTTTACAACAACATCAACCAGATGTATACGGATTTCGAGTCAAGCTCTCGGCTGGAGCCAAACTACTTTCGGTTCACATTCAAAGAAACTCCGACCGACACCGAGATCAAAACCATCATCAGTACGAGGCCGCCCGTTTTGGACCAGCAGAGCGGGTTTTACTACTATATCGATCAAAACAACCTGCGGCATTACATTGTGCTGATCAAGAATGAGCCGTTCGCAGTTCCCATCAACATGGATGAGTACCAGAACTGGCTGATGGCGGCGGCGGCGACGCGAGCCAATACGATCACTCAGCTATTCTCCCAATACAAATTGTCTCCGATCGCTGGGGATACGATTACGTGGCAGGTCGTTACGGCCAGCGGTAATGGGACCACGTTCTTCGGGGGCACGCCTGTGCCGACAACGAATCGCTTGAAGGAGACTGTGAAAAACAGGGTGGTGCTGGACCCTGACGGCAAATATTACTGGATCAAGCAACCGGCGGTGGGTAATACGAATGCTGTCGCGGTCGAGGTCAAGCCACTCACGCCCGTGGACCAGGCGCTGATTTTTGCGCCCTCCACGGACACCTTGCGAGATGTCCGCAGCAGGTTCAGTGAGGCGGCCTTGCAGATCACTCAGCGTAATTCGGCGCAGCAACTGCTGGTAAACAGTCTGCTCGTCAGCTACAACTACCACTTTGATGCTGCCGCGAACGTGCTCAAGGCATTTTCCGATCTCAGAAATCGCCTGGCCGGCAACGTGTGACAGGCTGCAACAAGCGTGGGCGGATTCGCGTGCAGATTTCGCCGGACGTCTTTCATAAAATTGATCCATGACGCTCCATCATTTCAACTACATCACCGACATGCTGCAGACTGCGCTGGCACAGGCGCAGGTCGCTCGCATACGCGGCAAGGTGGTCGAAGTGACGGGCACAATCATCCGTGCCGTGATCCCCTCGGTGAAGATAGGCGAGATTTGCCTGCTGCACAGTCCCGGCGATGAGTTCGATATGAAGGCCGAAGTGGTTGGCTTTTCCCAGGGGTCTGCCTTGCTGATGCCGATGGGAGATATGCAGGGCATTTCCGGGGATACCGAAGTGATTCCGACAGGCCATGTACACATGGTCCCGGTTGGGAATTCCCTGCTTGGGCGCGTGCTGGATGGCATGGGTGACCCGATCGATGTCGCCACCCACGGCCCGCTGCATGTCAGCCGCTATTACCCGGTGCTCACCGGCGCGCCCGACCCGCTGCGCCGCCGCATCATCAAGCAGCCATTGTCACTAGGGATACGCGCTCTCGATGGCTTGCTGACCTGCGGTGAAGGTCAGCGGATGGGCGTTTTTGCAGCGGCAGGGGGCGGCAAGTCGACGCTGATGGCCATGCTGGTCAAGGGAGCCGATGTCGATGTCACAGTAGTGGCACTGATCGGTGAACGGGGCCGCGAGGTCAGGGAATTCCTCGAGCACGAACTCGGCGAGGAGGGGCGCCGCAAGGCCGTCATCGTATGCGCGACTTCGGACAAGTCTTCCATGGAGCGCTCGAAAGCGGCCTATGTGGCCACGGCCATCGCGGAATATTTTCGCGACCAGGGCAAGCGAGTGCTGTTCCTGATGGATTCGGTAACCCGCTTCGCGCGTGCACAGCGCGAAATCGGCCTCGCCGCCGGCGAGCCGCCAACCCGACGCGGCTTTCCGCCAAGCGTGTTTGCGACTTTGCCGCGCTTGATGGAGCGAGTTGGCATGGGCCATAAGGGCTCGATTACGGCCTTGTACACCGTGCTGGTCGAAGGTGACGACATGACCGAGCCGATTGCTGACGAGACGCGCTCCATTCTTGATGGCCACATCATTCTGTCGCGCAAGCTGGCCTCTGCCAATCATTACCCTGCAATTGATGTGCTGGCCTCGGTATCGCGAGTCATGAACATGGTGGCTACGCAAGATCACAAGCAAGCCGCCGGCCGCTTGCGCGAATTGATGGCCAAGTACCAGGAAGTGGAATTGCTGGTGAAGATAGGCGAATACAAGCGCGGCGCCGATGCGGTGGCCGACCAGGCGATTGATCGCATCGACCGCATCCGCGGCTTCTTGCGCCAGCGTACGGACGAGCGTGTGCACTTCGACGACACGCTGGCCCAAATGAACGCGGCCATTTCCTGATAGTCCTGCCCGGCATCGGCTCACGATGCCATCTCAACGGACAACCCTGTCTTTCTTTCTGAAACAGCGTGTACGGCCTGTCTGTCGGCTGCTTTTTGTTTCGTTTCAGAAACAAGGAACCGGTCTGAAAACTCCGTTACAAAACGACAAGATGTAGCGTTTTGACAACTAAATAGTGCGTCAAAACTTTGATTTACCCAGCGACTAAGTGTTCGATGAGAGCGCGCGATGGATGTATTAGCCGACTTGCTGAGGATAAAAGTTTTTAGAGAGGAAAAGGCCGAGCGCGCCTTGGCCAAGGCGAGGGCCTTGCTGCGCGCGGCAGAGGCAGCGGTCGCGCAGGCGAAGAAGGTGTTGCGCGACTACCGGGAGGAAAGCCGGCAACGCGAAAAGGCGCTGTTTGCTGACCTGTGCAAACGGATTGTGCTGCTCAAGGACATACAGGACGTGCAAATCGATATACAGCTGATGAAAGAGCGCATCGAGGTATTGGCCCGCGAACTGGAGGAAGCCAAGGAGCGGCAGGAGGAGGCCGCTGCGCATGAGCGTGAAGCGAGAGAGGAGCACAAGTTCGCAGTGCGCATGCGTGAAAAATTCAGCGAGATGCTTCGCACGGTCAATGAAGAGCGTGACTTCGAATTGTCCCGTCGAGAAGAGCAGGAAGTCGAGGAAGCGGCCGAGATTCGCCATGCGTTTTCGCGCGCCGGCCGCGAATCGCGTGCCGAACCGAAGGAGGCCGCATGAGTGGCCGCCGCACTGCGGTGGATCTCGGACCGCTTTCGCTGGTTCTGCTCGATGGTGTCGGTCCCTCTTTTCCTGTCAATGCATCGGCCTGTGGCGATGACGTGCTCAAGCTGCAATCGTTAATGAGAGCCGGGCGGGATGCGCCCGGTATGGATGCCCCCGGCCTCGGGGAGGGGCGTGGCGAGGGTGGCGCGACAAGCGTAGGAACCGGTGCAGCAAGACCGGGTGCGCCTGGCGTGTCGGGCATGCCCACGCTGGATGAAGCCAATGCTGAACTGCTGGCGTTTGAACTGTCGGCTGCGCTGCAGGCAAGGCAAGCGATGTCTATCGGCGTATCGGAGCAGGTCAGGCTGGCGCTGCGGCCTGCCGTGTTACGTGATGCCGAGCTCGGCGTCACGGATCGCGAGGGCACGCTGGAGTTTTCGCTGTGGGTTGGCAACCACGACGATTGTCAATGGTTGGCCGCGCAGCTGCCTCGACTGGCGAGCGCATTGGGGGACCGTTTGCGGCGCCAATTGCGTTTGCGCGTGTTCGAGGGCGTCGCTCAGCAGCAGCTGCTGGCGGAAACGGCCTGGCCGCCGGAGGTCGACGCATGAACGCACCACTGCGCTTGCGTCAGGTAGGGCGCACGACCGCGTCCAACTGGCGGCATCTCGCGCGGCGCCGGGTTGCGCTGCCGTTCTACTGGCTCGATGGCGACTGGGAGGTGCAATTCCGTCCGTTGGACAGTGCACGGCATGGCCTTGTCCAGCTCGATATCGACTGGGGTGGCGTGCCGGTGGTGGCCAGGGTCGATCAGGGCTGGATCACGCAGGTCGGACGACAGGTATTGCAGGTCGATGACTTGCGCCTGTTGCCGCCAGCCCTGCAGCCGATGGTGATCGAGGCCGCATTCGAAGGCTTGGCTGAATTGGTCGAATCGGCCACACGTAAGCGCTTCAGCCTGCTGTCAGTCGGACAGGTGGCGGCCGAGCGCACCGCTTGTCGACATGGAGTGGGATTCACGCTGGATGGCAGTGAAGTTTCGGCCAGCGGTGAGCTCTGGTTCGACGATACAGGTCTGGGTTATCTGGCGAGTGCGGTACGCCAGTTGCCGCCATCCGTTGCGGGCCAGGACTGGGGCAGGCTGCCGGTGCCTGTCCGGTTCTGTGCCGGGTGGACGGTGATGCCGCTGGCCAGCCTGCGCGAACTGAAGCGGCGCGACGTCGTGCTGCTTGATGAAAGCTGGATAGGCAGCGAGCTCGACCGCATCGTGGTCACGATGGGCAGGCTTGGTGCGGCAGCCTCGATCAGCGGGCAGCTGGTGACGATCTTGGAGGAGCCGGGAGAGATCATGGAAGAACTCGACGAGCAAGGCGTGGATGAGGGCACGGGCTTTGGCGACCTGCCGGTGCGCCTGCACTTCGACCTGGGCGAGCGCCAAATGACGCTGTCCGAGCTGATGGCGGTGGGCCCCGGGCATGTGTTCGATCTCGGGCGGGAACTGCGGCGGGCCGTGATTATCCGCGCCAATGGCAAGGTCATCGGGGAAGGGGAACTGGTCGATGTCGATGGCCAGATCGGGGTGGCGGTGCTGAGCCTGGCACCACCGGAGAACGGTTGACTGAGCACGCCGGCGCAACAAGGCGTCCAAATACTCAAGGGGGAACAATCCATGCGCAGCATCGATCCGGTAGCACTGGCCTTTGCGCTGGGGCTGTTTGCGCTGCTGCCGCTGATCCTGGTGACGACCACGTCTTTCCTGAAGATCGCAGTCGTTCTCTCACTGGTGCGCAATGCGCTGGGTGTGCAACAGGCGCCGCCCAACATGGCGATTTATGCACTGGCTATCCTGCTGGCCGCCTACGTGATGGCGCCTATTGGCTACCGGATTGCCGAAGTGGTCGCCGAAGAAAAAGACCCGACCATGTCGGTCAAGACGCTGCTGACAGTCTCGCGCAAGAGCGCCGAACCCTTGCGACAGTTCCTGGTCGCGAACAGCAAGCCCGAGCAAAGGCAGTTCTTCCTCGGCACAGCGCGCAAGCTCTGGCCGCCTGACATCGTCGAGGACGCGAGTGAATCCGACATCCTGATCGTCACGCCGGCCTTCGTCGTGTCCGAACTGACGGCAGCGTTCGAAATCGGTTTCCTGCTGTTCCTGCCGTTCGTCGTGATCGACCTGGTGATCTCCAACATCCTGATGGCGATGGGCATGATGATGGTGTCTCCAATCACGATATCGCTGCCATTGAAACTGTTCTTGTTCGTGATGGTGGATGGCTGGTCGAAGCTGATTCACGGGCTGGTTCAGACCTATATCCGGTGAAGCCATGGAACTAGCAGACCTTGTCACCTATGTCGTCCAGGCGCTGCTACTGGTGCTGATCCTGTCATTGCCGCCAATCGTCGTGGCCTCGGTGGTCGGCATCCTGTTCAGCTTGATACAGGCCCTGACACAGATCCAGGAACAAACGCTGTCCTTTGGCGTGAAGCTGGTCGCCGTCGGCCTGACGCTCTACCTTACGGCGCGCTGGATGGGCGGCGAGATCTTCAATTACACCGTGCTGATTTTCGAGAAATTCCCGGATATGGTGCGATGACATGGAAATGATGCTGATCACCTATCCGTCGCAATGGATGGCCGCCGTGTTTTACGCGATGCCGCGCATGCTGGCGATGTTCTCGGTGCTGCCCATGTTCAATCGTCAGGCCTTGCCCGGCGTGCTGCGCGTCGGCACAGCCTTCGCTTTTTCGGTGTTCATTGTGCCTTCGCTGGTCGAACCGTCGCTGAGTGTGTCGATGCATGGCACGCGGTTGCTGGCCGTGGTGCTGAAGGAAGCTGCGATCGGCTTCTTCCTCGGCTTCCTGATCGCACTGCCGCTGTGGGCGATGGATATCATGGGTGCCTACATCGACAACCAGCGCGGCGCAAGTATCGCTGCCACCATCAACCCGTTGACGGGGCACGACACCTCGCCGCTGGGTGAACTGTTCAGCCAGGCGGGGGTGGTCTACCTGTTGATGACGGGCGGGATGCTGCTGGTGCTGGAACTGGTCTACACCAGTTACCAGGCCTGGCCGGTGTACCAGATGCTGCCGAAATTCTCGGACCAGATGCCGATCGTTCTGCTGGGGCTGATGGACAGGCTGATGTGGCTGGCAGTTCTGTTGAGTGCGCCGGTGATCTTTTCGATGTTTTTGGCCGAGGTCGGGCTGGGCATCGTCAGTCGCTTCGTACCTCAGTTGCAGGTGTTCTTCCTGGCGATGCCGGTCAAGAGCGCAATCGCTATTTTCGTCTTCAGCGTGTATGTCGGAACACTGTTCGGCTACCTGAAAGAGGAGTACGTCGACTTCGTGACGCGCTCGATCGACATCATGCGCTCGCTGCTGGTTCGGGAGGCGACATGAGCAGCGAAAAGACCGAACAGCCCACCGAGCACAAGATCCGTCAGGCGCGGGAGGAAGGGCAGGTCGCCAAGAGCAAGGACTTCACGCAAGCCTTGCTGGTCGGCGCGCTGTTTGGCTACATGCTTGGCAACGCCGGGAGTTTTATCCGTGACCTGATCGACATCATGCAATTCCCTGCCCAACTGTATGGCCTCGAATTTCGTGATGCCGTGCGCATCGAAATCGACCAGATGCTGCTGATGATCGTCAAGGTGCTGGGGCCGTTCATCATTCTCGTCATCCTCGTTGGCGTGTTCGGCGAGGTGATGCAGACCGGCGTACTGCTGGCGTTCAAGGCTTTGATACCCAAGGGCGAGCGACTGGACCCTGCCAGCAACATGAAGCAGATGTTCTCGATGAAGAATTTCGTCGAATTCATCAAGTCGATCCTGAAGGTCGTCTTCCTCAGCATCCTGATTGCCCTCGTGATCCGGGATTCGCTACCAGCATTGGTTCTGATCCCGTCCAAGGGCCTGGTCAGCGCCGGTGTCGCTGTAGCCGACATGCTGCGTACGCTGGTCATCTATTCCTTCATCGCTTTCGGGGCAATCGCGCTGGCCGATCTCGTGTTCCAGCGCTACCAGCACCGCAAACAGCTGATGATGTCGATGGACGAGATCAAGCAGGAATACAAGCAGCTCGAGGGCGACCCGCACATGAAGAGCCATCGCAAGGGTATGCAGAAGGAAATCGCGATGGGCGAGGTGGTGCTCAAGACCCGCAAGTCATCCGTGGTCGTCACCAATCCGACCCACCTCGCAGTAGCGCTGTACTACGAAGAGCAGGTGACGCCTTTGCCGGTCGTGCTGGCGAAGGGCAAGGATCAGGTCGCCTGGCAGATGGTGCGCATCGCGCGCGAATGCGGGATTCCGGTCATGCAGAACATTCATCTGGCGCGCGAACTGACTGCATCGGCCAAGGTTGACCAGTACATACCCTCGTCCTTGATCGAGCCCATCGCTGAACTGCTGATCGCGTTGCGCAAAGTTGCTGGTGAATCGCCCAGGGGAGCCACGTGATGTTAGACCGTCTGCATACCGGCCTGTCCGGATTTCTCGAGCGCCAGCAGCTCGTGCCGCAGAGAGAGCGTATCGATGGCGCTGTCGTGGTCACGCTCGACAATCGCTACCGCGTCTACTGTCGGCCTGCGCCGCATGGCGACCTGGTGCTGGAAAGCCGTCTGCTCGAACTGCCGGCACGGCCCGGCGAAGCCGACGAACTAATACAGCGTTGCCTGTTCGCTTCCTGGGTCAGGATGGCCGAGCACGCGGAGGTGCCTGTACTGTCGGAGGATGAATCGCAAATTGTGGTCCAGCGCCGCGTTCCTGCCGATGCATCGATCGACGAGTTCGAAGCGGCGCTGGAAGCTTTCACGAATGCGCTGGCTGACTGGCGCCGGATTTTCCGGGTGCTGTGAAGGGGGCAGGGCGCGCTTTGGGAACGGCGTATCAGGTGATGTCTTGCAAGAGGAGGAGAACAATGCGAACGACAAGCATCCTCAAGCATCTGCGGCCATGGCTGGTCGCCTGGCTGTGCTGGGTTGGTACCGCTCAGCTTGCCACGGCGGCCCCGGTCCCGTGGCCGGATGCCAGCTTTACCTACATCGCCGACAAGCAGGATCTGCCCGAAGTGCTGGCATCGTTCTGCCGCAATTTCGGTTTGGAGCTGCAGGCATCGGCTGCCGTCATGGCGCGCACGGACCGGGTCAATGGCAAGTACACCAGCACCAGTCCGACCGAATTTCTCAACCAGTTATCGTCGGCCTATGGCGTGCAATGGTTCTACTATGGTGGCACGCTGTATGTCAGCCGCAATTTCGAAACCGCTACGCGTGCCATTGCGCCAGCCGGCATCAGCCTGCCGGAATTTCGCAAGGCCCTGACCGATCTTGGCATCGTCGAACCGAAATTTGGCTGGGGCGAGCTGCCGGAGCGTGGCGTGGCCATGGTGTCGGGACCACCGTCCTATGTGGACCTTGTCGTGTGGGCCGTCGCCACGCTGCCTTTGCCGCAGCCGCAGCAGCAGATGCGCGTATTCCGCCTCAAGCATGCTGCCGTCAATGATCGAGTGATCTCCTATCGCGACCAGCAGATCACCACCGCCGGCGTGGCCACCATCCTGCGCAACCTCGTCACCGGACTGGGCGGAACGGGGGGCACCAGCCTTGCCAACGTGCCGCAGGTGGCAAACCTGGTGACGCCGCTGCGCAATGCGCAGGTGCTGTCCGAAAGCGTCGATGACAGGGGCGCGACCTCGGGCCCGTCGTCGCCGCCCACCCCGGGCAGCAAAGAAACGCCGGAACAGTCACGCACACGTAATCCGAACATCCTGGCTCGGCCCGTGATCCAGGCCGATTCCCGGCTTAATGCCATTGTCGTCAAGGATCTGCCGCAGCACATGCCGGCCTATGAAGAGCTGATCAAGTTGCTCGATGTACCGACCAAGCTGATCGAGATCGAGGCGGTGATTGTTGATGTCAATACCAGCAGCATTGCGGAGCTCGGCATCGACTGGGGTGCCCGGGCAGGCAATGTGGCGGGAGGTTTTGGGACGCCGGCGCTGGCGCCGGATCGTGTGACGGGCACTATCGTAATTGGTGAAAACGTCAGCCCGAATACGGTGATCCCGAATGCTGGCAATTTCCTGATGTCGCGTGTGCGCATCCTCGAGAGCAAGGGTAATGCGCGTATCGTGTCGCGGCCATCGGTGCTGACGGTCGACAATCTGGGTGCGCTGATTGATTTGTCCGATACCTTCTATATCCAGTCCATCGGCGAACGCGTGGCCAATGTGGTGCCGGTGACAGTGGGCACCACATTGAAGGTGACGCCCCATATCATCGATACCGATAAGGGCGAGTCGGTACACCTGATCGTCGACATTGAAGATGGTGCGATCCAGGAAAGCGAGAACCAGCACGTACTGCCCCGCATTCGCAAGAGTACGATAGGGACACAGGCCGTGATGGGGGAAAAGGAAAGCCTGCTGATCGGCGGCTTCAATGCGGAGTCCGACATCAAGCAGGTTGACCAGGTGCCCTGGCTGGGCAACATCCCGGTGATCGGTATCTTTTTCAAGAAGAAATCATCGCGGCTTGAAAAGCGAGAGCGCCTTTTCCTGATCACGCCGAAAATCATTTCTGCAAGCGTGCTGCCTGCCAAGGCCGCACAGTGAGTGTATTTGCCATGTCTGCCCAACACGTATCTCTGTCTGCCGAACCATCGGCCGCCACCGTCACCGATCCCGCGACGGATGCCACACTTTCCCTGGCTGCCGAGCGCGAGCCGTGGGCACCTGTAGCGTTCGGCACGGCCGTGGCCGCCGAAATTGCACAGCTGGCGGTGGCTTACTGGCAAGATGGCCTGAAGCATGCTGACATCAATCCCGCGCGCCCCATCGATGTCATCGACCTTGCGCCGGGTAATGGATGCAACGGGCACCAGCTGATCAGGGCGCTGCAGGCGGCAATCCGCCATATCAGCGGCATTCGCTTTCGTTATTTGCCTGTCGTTCCGGGCGACGCATGGATGAGCGGAGCTTCCGCGGCGCCGGAGATGCAGGCGTACCGGCAGCAGGGCTTGTTGTTGCCCCTCTCGGGCCATCCGGAATTGCCGGCCCAACTGGTGGCCGACGGTCGACCCTACGAGTGCGATAACCCGGTCGTGATCCTGGCGCATGATGGATGGGGACGCTTGCCGCAAAGGCTGCTGGCTGTCCACTACGGCAAACTACTCGAAGCCGATCTGGAACTGATACGTGACCAGCAGGCGGGCACCAGCGAGCGCCCGGACTGGCGGCCTGCGGAGTCCGGGCTGCAGTCGGGCGCTTTTGCGCCTGTGTTCGCGCGCTACCTGGAGGAGTTCAACAGCACGCCGATATGCTATCCGGAGGGCGCGATCGATGCATTGCGCCACTGGCGACGGATCGCCCGCCACGGCTACCTGATGCTGGCGACCGGTACCGGCATGGCCAGCGAATTGCGGATGCGGCTGCATACCTTTCCTGACCTCGTGGCGGCCTATCGAGACGAGGGCCGGCTGCCGGTCCATTATGGTTTGCTTGCACACTGGGTGCGCTTGCATGGCGCGGCGACAGTCGAGCAGGACCTTCCCGATGGACAGGCAATGCAGATCGTGATGGAGGCGGCAGAAGCCTCGCATGAGCGGCTAGCCGCGCTGGCGGACAGTTTTGATGCGGCGATCTACAGTCGGCAGTCGCTGATGGCCGAGGCGATGCGCTCGGTCGGCGGGGGACACAAGCTGGAGCACTTGCGGCAGTTGCTGCGCCTGTCCGGCCATGACCCGCTACTGCTGGCCGACATGGGCCGCGAGCTTGCCTTGGGCTTTTCGAAGGCGATGGACTTTGACCGTCTTGCCTGGCGCAAGACGCTAGACGAAGTCTGGGCCAATTTCCTGCCCGAGCTGGCCGCGATATCGCTGCATGATCGACTGGCCAATGCCGCCATGCATTGCGGCCACTGGCCGCTGGCGCGCAAAGCGCTGTTGCGCGGCATTCGCCACCATGGCCCCCACGCAACTGACCTCGCCAACCTCGCCTGGTGTGAAATGCGGACCGGGCAACTGGCAGCAGGCCTGAGCCTGGTTCGGCGGGCACTCGCCAGCGACCCCGGCAACGCGCTCGCCAAGCAGGTGATGACACGCATGCAGGAGCGCTTGTCCCTGCGCGATAACGCGTGGCTGGTCGAACTGCGCGACGAGCATTTGTCGCTGACATTGGAGCCACTTGACCTGAGCCATGCCGATGCCTATTTCATTCAATACCGCGATCCGCAGATCGCCATCATGACCGGCCTGCCGCAACTGAAGTCGGTCGAGGAAACGCGGCAATGGATCAAGGCGGCACCCGAAGAGCGCGGGCGCGTCAGCTTCGCCGTCATGCACCGCGACCATGGCTTCGTCGCGTACGTGAACCTCTCGGTATCCGGACATGCCTCGTTCTTCTGTTTCTGGACTGGGGTCGATTTCCAGGGGCTGGGCTTTGCGACGGCCGCGGCCAGATTGGTGTTCCGGCATGCCGCCGCCATGGGGGTGCCGTTGATGCTGACCTCGGCCTACAAGGACAACCGTCGCTCGATACGTGCGCTGGAGCGTCTGGGTTTCGAGCGCATCCCTTCACAAGCCTTGCCGCCGGACCAGGACCGGGTGTTCTTCATATTGGCCGATCCTGCTGCCGGAGAATTCGATGCGCACCAGGAGCTGGTCGACTATTACCGACGCGAGGGATTGCCGCTCAGATTCGCCGGGGACGAAAACGACACCGATACCGAACAAGGTCAGGAATCAGGCCCGGGCGCCCTCAATACCGACACGCCGTAAGGACAGATGCGATGAAGACGATCAATACCATGACCCTCACCAGCATGCCGGTCAGCAGCAATTACACGGGTGTCGATCGCACCGCTGACGAGGACGCACGCGTGCGTCGTGAGGCCGAGCGCGAAAAGCTGCGTCGCATGCAGGGGGATGCAAGACGCCATGCCGATGCCGAAGTGAGGCTGGCTGACGCGATGGCACGCGCGTCCGCACGGACGGCACAACTGGCGCGCCCATCACGAGTCGCGCCAGAGAGTGCGGCATTGTTGTCCGCAGCAAAAGCGGATGACATCGTGCCTTCGACAGCGGCTGTCGCGCAAAAGGCACAGTCCATGGCCATGAACGACGATGAGACACGGGCTGAACCGCTAGGCGCTGAATCGCGCGAAGCGCTTGCAGTCTTGCCCGACCCGGCGGGTTCACTGTTGCAAAGACTCAGCCAGGGGCAGTCGCGGGGCTTGATGCAGGATTGCGCCCCGATACTGGAATCCCTCGCCGCGCAATGGGCCAATCGCACGCGACAGCCGCCGGCTGCGGGAAGTCACGATAGTGAATCACTGGAGAGTGCGCTGGATTTCCTGCAAGGCTACGCCGACGCCAGTGCCGGGCGGCTGGCCGGTGCGGAGCGGCTGGCGAGACTGGTGATGCAACTGCGGCAGCAGTTACAGGCCTCGGGTATCGACTCGGCAGCGTCGACTGGCGTGATTGCCGCGGCCAGCCATCAGATGGTCGTACAAAGCCCCGGCAAGGGGCCGGTGGTACGCACCGCCAAGGAAAGGGAGCACGTCAATGCCGTGCGCAGAGTACGGCACGACTGCGACGATCAGGATTCAGACGATGAGGGAAAGCTGGAAGTGGCGGGGGCGGCTGCGGTCGCCGCGCATTCGGGAGCCGATCAAGGGAAAGTGGCGACGGTCTCCGAGTCCAGTCTGGACAAGGATCAGCGCAATCGCCGCGACGAAACCTTGCCCCTGCTGACGGTGCGTTCGATCTGAGGCTGCCAGGTGAGGCTGCCAGGCGGCTGCCAGCCCGGCATCCATCCCATCATTCAGAACTGCAGGCGTATGCCGGCCTGTTCGAAGTTTGCGCGCAGTACTGCCCGGGCGCGCGAGACACGGCTGCGTACCGTGCCCAGAGGAATGTCCAGGATATCGGCGGCATCCTGGTAGGAGATTTCATCGACAGCCACCAGTCCCAGCACTTCGCTCATTTCTTCGGGTAGGTCGGAGAAGGCTTTTTCCGCAAGGCAAAGAAGTTCCTTTTGCACCAGGCAATCGCTGGGATCAGGTTCGCAAGAAGCGATGGTGGTCAGGACTTCATCGGTCTCGAACTTGTGCACGCGATGCGGAGCGCGACTGAGGTAATTGCGCACCATGTTCATTGCAATCCCGAACAGCCAGGTCGATAATTTCGAATCGCCGCGGAAGCTGGCAATCGTCCTTGCTGCTTCGGCAAAGGCTTGCTGGGTAATGTCGGCAGCATCGTCCGGATGATCGATATACTTGATCACGAATCGATACAGGCGGCGCTGGTGTTGCTCGATCAGGGATTTGAACAGCTTTTCCTGGTCCAGCTGGAAAGGCGGGAGGTCATCCGGATTGTCGAGCACGGATAGCGTGCGGATGGGAACGAAGGCCGGGGCATTGCTGGCCTGGACTTCGATTTTCGCGCCATCTGCGCTGTCGTCACTGCCTTCGCTGTCATCATGGTCGACTGCAACGGAATCGTCATCCAGCAGGAGGACGGCGCTACCGTCTTCGCAAGCATCATCGGCGGCAATGTCGTCGAACGATTGGCGTTCGGATTCGATGACGAGGGTAGGGGCTTCGATCATGGATGACTCCTTCTCAGCGGCGGCACGGCGGTTGGACCAAGTGGTCATCCGACGAGGCTCCGGTACCGCTGAATGGAGCTTGGGAGTTCGCTGATCCGGTTGCTTCGATTGCTTGCCGAAGGGAATTTATTTCCTTGGCGAGCGTCGAATAACTAGCGAACTACCTAATTCGTGGGATTGACAAGCGGAGGGTAGGACTGGCTGAAAGACGTGCCTACAAGCATGCAAAAAGAACCACTTTTCATGCATAAAAGTCATCATGCCATTTAGGCAATATCGGTTTTCCAAAGCACGTTTTTCTTTGGGAAACTTGGGCGGCCGTATAATGAGCGCCGCTGATCTTCAACTATTTCCCGTATGCACTATTTGTCGACGCGCGGGCATGCGTCCAAGCCCTCGTTCTCCGAAATCCTGCTGGGCGGCCTCGCCCCTGATGGCGGTCTTTACCTTCCCGAGTCCTACCCCAAGGTCAGCTTCGAAGAGCTGGAGCGCTGGCGCGGCCTGAGCTATGCGGCACTGGCAACTGAAGTGCTGAAGAAGTTCGCGACCGACATTCCGGAAGCCGATATTGCCGCGCTGGCCGCGAAGACCTACACGGCCGAGGTCTATCGCAATGCGCGCCCCGGTGACGATGCGTCGGCGATCACGCCGCTGCGCACGTTGGAAGAAAGCGGCAACCGAAAACTGGTGCTGCAGGCGCTGTCGAATGGTCCGACGCTGGCCTTCAAGGACATGGCCATGCAGTTGCTGGGGAACCTGTTCGAATACACGCTGCAAAAGCAGGGCGCCGAGCTCAACATCCTCGGGGCGACCTCGGGCGATACCGGCAGTGCGGCTGAGTAC
>JACCDR010615369.1_pt1 | contig 44179 bp, 66 predicted proteins | sample 7446431 | NCBI WGS metagenome assembly JACCDR01 (sample SAMN15323443, study PRJNA562643) | freshwater metagenome | isolation source: river surface water | place: USA:Blue River Watershed | collected 2017-08-17
CCCAAAATTAGCCCCAGCCAACTTGGGGGCTGTATGCGAGCTCACTTTTATAAGATTAAAGGCATTGAAGCTACTACACCACCAAATTATGGTGCGTTAGTTAATTTTCAAATGGGCTTCATGTGGGAGGCCTTTATCGCCAAAGCCTATCAACAGCAAGGTCGGCTTGTAAAATGGCTTCAGGACGGCCTAGAAGAGCCCTGGCAGCTACCTGAGCTCAACATGCAAGGCTTACCGGACCTTATCGTGAAAGATGATACAGGTGAAGAGATAATTGTCGATAGTAAGACGCAGCGCAGCGAGTGGTTTCAGTACACTCGGAAATATAAGTCACTCAATGACTTTGTGGCAGATAATAAGTCCTATGTCTTTCAACAAGTCTGCTATATTTTACTCGCCCGTGCTAATGGCTATCCGAAGATGCGCAAGGCAGTGTTAAGTTTTGCCTCAAAGGATGACGGCTATGTGGGTAACGAACTACTTATCTTAAACACTACCGAACTCACTAAGATGGTGACTGACCGTATTAAAGAACTCAATGGCTACCTCGACCGTGATGAAATACCACCCTGTGAATGTGACGGCTGGAAAATAGGCTATTGCGACTATGGTGATAAGCATTCGCGTACTTTTAACAAGAAGGGCAAGGAAGTCAATACGGCCTGTTGCTCACCTATACTCTATAGTTCACTACCAAGTGATGATAATTTAAAAACCGATAAGGAGGTTTAAAAATGTTATTAACAGCAAGTGGCGGCGGTGAACGAGAACTACACCCTGAAGGTATGTTCCCGGCTGTCTGTATATTAATGGCCAACATTGGTACTCAGCGCACCCCGTTTAAAAACGAAGATGGGACTGATAAGGTCCAGAAAAAGATAGTCCTCGGCTTTGAAACCGAACACGGGCTTATCTCCAAAGAGTACACGATGAGTATTAGCGATAAGGCAAATCTCCGTGCTCACCTCGAATCATGGCGGGGCAAGAAATTTACCCAAGATGAACTCGATGGCTTTGACGTTAAGGTATTGCTCAGTAAAGATGCAACCTTACAAGTCATGCACAACGAGAAAGGTACCTTTGCTAATATCCAAAACATCTTACCAAAAACGGGTGCCTTTAAGGCAACCAAGCCAGCCGTTTACTATGACCTTGATAATCCAGTAGAAGCTGATTTCGATAAGCTTCCATCATGGGTACAAAAGAAAGTCACTGAGTCACTCGACTGGCATACAGTAGGCGCAAAACAAGCGTTTGGTGACCCCGGACCATCAGATGATGATGCACCGGTAGACCTCTCGGAAGTGCCCTTTTAATACGCAATATATAACTTTAACAAAGGAACAAATACGTGATTAGCATTCAATTATTTGTCATGGGCGTTGTCATAGTTATTGTAGGGGTGACGTTTATCGCCCTCCGCAGCTGGCAAACACTCGTAGAAGAAGATAACTGGGATTCAATAGATACCCCACCTAAGCAACGTAAACCTCGCAGTGATGCAGGTAAGAAGCGTGGCCCGTACGCCAAGAGGAGCAAGTAATGTCTGAAAACTACCACCCAGAATACTTACGGGGCGACAGACTGATTGAAGCCTTAGACCACGCAGCTGACCAAGTAGAACACTGGACACGCATGGCAGAACGATATTTAGAACAAGCTATCTGTGAGGGTCTTATTGTGCCCCAAGAAGCAGCAACAGCAGAGGAGATAGTATGAAGTTAGCATTACAAGTTGTGAGCTGGATAGGCGTTATCATTGGCGCACTTGCCATTCTCGGTGGAGTGACCTCAACAGACCTAGACGGCATGGCCTACATTGACTGGTACGCCGTTGTAGGTGGCGCTCTGTTCTTTTTGCAGGGTGTACTCGCCCTAGCGTACCTCAAATACGGGGAATAAGTTTAACTTAAGTTCAACCTGGTACTCATTACCTAGATGGAGGATGAGCTAAGTAGCAAGTCAGGGGTACGAATTGACGCACCCAAGTCCGCAGCCAGGAACTTGTGCGATAGCCGTAAGAAAACACACCACTGTCAGCTTGCTATCGGGTGAGACAGTTTAAGTCGGGGATAACTTGCGTGTTTCGTTCTTAATTCATTAAGACTTCATAAGCCCACGCAAGCCCCCGCACCAAGTACCTTTATATAAGTTGTGGGTAGCAGAGAGGGAGTGGACGCACTTTTATTCATAGATGAGCACAGCTAAGAAATGGTAGTAGCGAGCCATTCTCTATGAACCCTCTCTCATACTCACAACACAAGTATTCAGTAAATGATAGCGCCACCGTTGCTAGCGCCATAAGCCAAATTAGAGGCTAGTGGTAAACGGTACAAAGCCGACAATACATAGGTAGCTCCTATGGGCGCTCTCGCTCCAAGTATTCAGTAAGGATTGTTATGTAGTAGGTGGCGGTAATTTCTCGGCATACTCCTATGTGGGTCACTGCGACACGAGATTAACTAGCAACCGCGACAACCAGCTAGGGCTTACTACATAGCACCTCTTACTGAATAGCATAGTAAAGATTGAGTGTGTGATGTTGGTCGTAGCCTTACCAATTGAGCGAAAGGGCTTCGCCGCAATCGTATGTGCGGTTGGACTGTCCGAGCAAGAGCGATAGGGGAGCTTCTGCGGCTAACACCACCCACTCATAAGTAAATATAAGGAGATAAGTATGATTTATTACCGAGATAGAACATATTGTGGCAGTAAGGTGGCCGAGCATACCTGTGGGGCTGAGTTCACCGAGCAAGACGCTATTGACGCTGAGAAGTGGTGGGGCAACAAAGACTACCCTGTTGCGTACTCGGACTACTGTGCAGCTAGCGTCGCAGACACCACCCCCACTAACACTACAGAGAGCCTAGACGAGATATTTAACCTTGTGCGTATGTCGCATGAGCTAATGCTCGGAGCACCAACCGTTGAAGACTATAAACATTCTCAAGAACTGCTTAGTGCTGCCAAACAAGCAATCCAGCAAGAAGTATTACGAGTGATTGGTGATGATGAAGCTTGCAACACGGGTACTGCTTTTGATTGCGGCAATCTACTCGGTGGCTGTGACCACATACCGAAGAACGAACTACGAGCCGAGCAACGCAAACGACTTAACACACTACTTGGAGGTGAGAGTAATGAGTAAGCACCTTAAACATCAAGTCTGCCAACCAAACTGCCCCGCCTACACCCCTGAACCCATAGAGAGCTTAGATGAGTGTGGAGCAAGTGTTTATTGGTGGGATGGCGAGTATGACGGTAACTGCGAATTGCCCAAAGGCCACAAAACACCATTCCACTACGATGGTGTTAGCTACTATGACGATGATATGAACAATAGAAACGATGAGCAGGAAGCCCTAGAAGCCTACATAACAGAACGAGAGCGATTGGCAAGGATAGGCGAGTTAAACAGACTACACCGATTTATATTTACTGACTCTGGTGTTGTGAGTGAGGCGGACATCAACAGCTACATCACAGCAGGACTTGCCCAACTTCAATCTAAGGAGCAACAATGAAAAACGACCACATCACCGCCCTCAAGCTACAAGCAACCGTACTTGAATTACTTATAGAAATGTTAGATAACGGCACCCTAAAAGTGGAGCAACAAGATGCGTAGTGAGATAGAAAATATACTAAACAACTATGCCATAAAACTACACGCCTATTCTAACGGCAAACCAGGACACCACAACGACTATCGCGAGCAGACCGACCTTGCGAACGAAGCCTTAACCAACCTCTTTGAAAAGATGTGTAATGAGGCTCGCATAGATGAGCTAAAAGCAATTGAGTTAGCACAACAAGACTACGATAAATGGTCAGGCTTTTGCATGGATGACACATCAGACTTTGGCAACTACATAACAGACCGCATCGCAGCCCTTAAAACTAAGTTAGGAGATACGGCATGAATGATTGTATTTGTAGGGGGTATGACGGTAGCGGCATAGACCAACACGGCGGCCACTCCTGCCCAGTACACGCTCAAGAAGCAGTCATTATCATGGCAGTGTCCACCGACACAGAGGGTAGACAAATATTCGACATGAGTAATGGCGGGCGAGTTGTCCTGCCTGACGGCGAGGGCGTTCAAACTGATGAGTATGGTATTAGCACAGTGGACTTAACTAATCTGCCCCCAACACCCACCACTAAAGAAGAAAAGGAGAGTGTATGAAAATTATTAGAGAAGGCGACAAAATAGTAGCCTACCGACACTGGTTCAAATGGTATAAAAGTGCTTACTTTGCATGTGAGTTTGAGATTTATGACTACACCCCACCCCAGGAAGAAAAGGAATAGTATGAGCGAACACACCCAATGCAAGTGTGGTAAAGAAGCCGTAGATACGCTTGTGCTCACAAACAGAGTGGATTCGGAATTAAAGATACCATTTTGTGAAGAACACCGAGCCGAAGTAGAAAAGGCTATCGAAATGCTTTATGCCCAAGGGTTCAATGAATTATGACCCCCCACGAACTCATCACCCTTATCCAAAACATCATCTGGGAGTTCTACGGTCAAAAACTAGACGACAAACAACTAGAATACGCAATAAAGAAGTATACAGGAGGAAATTATGAATAAATACCCCACACTGGATAGCGGTCAGCGAGAAGAATACTCTACTGGTATGGTACGTGATTTACAGAAAGGTAAGCCAAGTTTTTACCTTATACGTCCGCTAGATGTTCCCTATGAAGAACAGATGCTCACACGCTTTGCTGCGCTGATGGGGCGGGGGGCAGAGAAATATGGCTCACGTAACTGGGAGCTTTCTCATACCCAAGAAGAATTTGACCGGTTCTGTGATTCCGCTAATAGACACTTTGAGCAATGGATAAATGGGCAGGTTGATGAAGACCACGCCGCAGCGGTCTGGTTTAATATGACGGCAGTTGAGAGAATAAAATACCTTAGAACTGTTGGCCGCGCAGAATAATTACAATATATTTAAAACTAAAGATTGAGGGAAAACATGGGTGACGCACCATATAAACGCGGTGAACGAACACAGCTCTATAAGACAATCAATAAGCTTGTACGAGAATGGGCTCAGGATATGCCAGAAGTAAAGGCAAAGCCACGAGACTGTACGATTCTTATTGATACTATATTTGATGCCTATGATAGTTATTACGAAGAGATTACTGCCGAAATGACGGCCTTTGTGATGAGGAATCATTAGTGAAACCGGTAGACATACCGATTGTTCCTGTCCCTAAGCCACGTATGACCCGTTCAGACGCGTGGAAGAAGCGTCCAGCAGTAGTACGCTACTTTGCCTTTAAAGACGAGCTCAGAGGGCTTGTACGTGGCTCATTAGAACCAGACGTGAGTCTTGTGTTCTATTTACCGATGCCTAAATCATGGTCAGAAAAGAAACGAGTAGCCATGTGCGGCAGTCCTCACCAGAAGAAACCGGACATTGATAATCTCATCAAAGCCTTTTTAGATGCGCTCTGTGATGATGATAGTTATGTGTACGCGATACGCGCCGAGAAGTATTGGGCCTATGACGGTAAAATAGTCTTGACTGAGCATACTGCTAGTGCTACAGTGCTATCAGATAGGAAACACAAAAATGAAACTAAACAGTCTCATAGGAAAAAGGTTTGAAATCACCCCTATACATACTGGCGCTATTACTCGCAAGAGAGCACTAGATACATGGGGTGTGAGTACAATTGACCCTACGACTTTAGTAAATCCCATAGAGCATCGGGAAAATCTCTCCCGAATGCGAATGCTACTAAAACAGCAAAAGCTAGACAAATCTTTACGGGCAAGAAAATCAAAGCCAAAGGAATCTTAAGCCACTGACGCCATGAGGCGTCTTTTAGTTTAACTTGTAAATCTAGTTCAGCGAGGGCTATTTCGTGTGCTCTGTTCTTATCGTTTTGCTCACGGGCATATTCCATCTCGGATATTTCCCTGGGTGAGAGTTGTTCTGGTGTATATGTTGCCATGTTTGTTCCTTTTTAATGTTGCTAGAGTATACAGGGGGATAGTCCCATACTCGATAATACGTGCATTGCCGATTTTACGGATACAGTATTACGTTTTTGGGGTCCCGGTAGACTTACGATTCTACCATCCCTCTATATGCTCTAGCAACGCCCCAATGCAAGGGTGGGAATCGCATTGGGACTACTGGTAGTCTAGCACAGGAATTGGTATAATAATAGTACATAGTTTTGCTCCTTTACTATGCAGCAGAAGACGCCCCACCGAGAGGGCGTTTTTTGTATTTGCAATATTATAATGTGAGGCGTACTATTACTTTTAGAGCATTAAAATCCAAACACCAAAAAGCTTTGGAGGGTAGCTTGCTCTAGCGCGAAAAAACTTACACTAACAGTAAACCCCCGGTCCATGGGCAACGGAAACCGGGGGTTACTCTATATATGTGGCGCGAAATGTACTTACACTAACGTTTATCGCAATTCTAAGCCTAGGCTGCTATGCGCCACACTTCAACAGTACTCTACGAATTATGTAATGTCAAGCTCTGTTGACGACAACCAGCAAGAAGACGGTCAGTATATATAACACCGTAATAATGATAGCAAAGTTAGTTCGCATTGGGTTTCCTCAGGTTGAGAAAGCTTATCTGCTGTTCTAAGTGGTCTGCATACTTAAAGGCTTCGTGGCCTAGTTGAGTGTCGGCTTCGGCCATGTACCATAGGTAGTCAGCCTGGATGGGTGCAACATAGCGGGCATCGCCTGAATCGAGTGAGTGGAGGTGTGAGAGGGCGATAAGGCCCAGGTCTCGGCTCATAGGCGGGATAGGGCGTATTTCCTGGTGTAGCTCGTTGTGGAGGCCGATAGGTAGGCGGATAATCATGGCGGGGTGTTCTCGGAGGCGCTTAGCGATTGGTTCTTTGTACCAGGCGTTCTTACACCATGCCATGTGATGCCGATTTTCGGTGATGCGGCCCATTAGATAAACAACTCACCATCTAGCTCAAAGTCTGCGGGCATGAGCCTATCGTTTTGTAATAAATAAGCCAAGAAGTGCATAGTGCGCTCTTGGCGTTCGGTAAGTTCGTGGGTGGTAAGTTCAGCTTTGGGTGGTTCTGGGTTGGTGATGTGGGCTTCGTTGATTAATGGTTCAAGGCCGTCTGGTATTGCGTCAACTTCTTTAGCGAGTTGTTCAGTATCAAAGTTAGATACACGGTCAAGGGCGATGAGCGTGCAGCCATCGAGTAGGAGGTCAGCGGTCATCTGCTCGAACACGTCTTGGTGCTTTGCTCGCCAGACATAAAAGCCTGAGCGTTCTGGCTCCTCCTCCCCTTCGTTATCTATAATGACAAACAGGTGGTCAGCGCCCGGTGTCTCTGTATGTAAGTAGATGAGCGTATTGTCCGGGTTAAAGTAGATACGTTCGCCGTTATAGTTACCATAATATTCGGGTCGGCTGGGTTCTCGTTCAGGTGTTGCCATCGTATTCTTTGCCTCGGTAGTAAGCTTTGCCATCAACAATGTAGACATGGTCGAAGTTATAGTGACCGTTACCATAATCTTCAATTACTAAAATAGATTGTTGCCAATCTTGCTGTTTGTGAACTGGGTTACCGCGGTCATCCACGGCCGTGCCATAGCCAGGTACTTCGCCGGTTGTTTTACAGAGTGCACCCATTTGTACGGCAGTTAAGTAGAGGCCGTCTGGTGTGGTGCGAGCATGCGTCTGCGCCTTGTGGCCGTGTCCCGCGACAACATTAGAGTAGGGATAGTTTTTACTCAGCAAATCGGCCGTAGAGCCGTTGGAGCGTACCTTATCACCATGAATAAAGTCGATACCAGGGCCCTCGCCCGCAAAGGTAGGAAGATGGAAGCGGGCTGCTCCATAGCCGCCATGCCACTGTACGTCTACCGCATCTAGGTTTGCTAGGAATGGGTAGGTAAGGATTGGCCAACTTTCCGGTGGTGTGCCAGCTTGCTTAAGGCCATAGAGGGCCATAGCGTGACGAAGGACAAACTTACCAAGGCGAACATTATGGTTCGAATCTACTTCATGTATCTCAGCCTGTGGGTTGTCGGCACGAAGTTCAGCGTAAAAAGAATGTGCCCTATCAAATGACTTCTGGAGTGTGCGGAGGAAGTGATTACTGTCAGGGTCGTACTTACCCAACTGAGGAAGGTCAACCGTATCACCACAATTAACAATAACCTCCGGCTGGAGGTCATGACACATGAGCCGCGCAACACGCATAGCGCGCTCATCATGTATCTCTACAAACTCTTCGCCAACTTGACGATGAGCAATTTGTGGGTCTGAAAATGCAACAGTCCGCCTGAAGTCACGTTGCGGAAGTTTCCGGCGTGAAGGGCGGACTATAGTTGGTGCTGCTTGTGATATGAAATCCTGGTCTAGTGCGGTAAGGTCTTCTCGTGGCGTGTAAGACACGTTTGTAACATTAAGCGTGTGTGTGACCGCCTCGCCATCTGCGTCCTTTGTAACGGTCTCGTACGTGCCTCTGCGGATAGAGTTTATTTTGCCTATTTGGTCAAGGGGGATGCCCTTGTCTTCTAAGAACTTTGCAAGCTCGCCTAACTGTTCTTCACTATAGAGCGGTTTGCCCGGTTCTTTTTCCATTTTCAGCTTTCCGTTTTTGATTTTGGTGATTATGCGTTTTTTAGTCGCCTTAATCTCATTATACGTTTTGCCGAAGTAGACTGCCAACCAGTTTTCATCCTTAGTTAGCAATAATACAACGTTATCAGGGTCCGTCCAGTCGACGGTCCTGGGACCTTTCATCTTAATGTTGCCCACGATGGTTTCCTTATTTATGTTGCCCATGATTTCTATATTTGAAATCTAGGCTCATCGTACGCCCTTATTGTGCTTATGTCAACACTATGACTTGACGAGTGAGTTCCAAGCTGCGCTGATAGCTGCTGCGAGTGCGCCAACAAGGGCTGCTTTAGCAGTTGGTACGTCTTGTACGGTTGCAACTGATACTGCGAGAGTTGCTAAGAATGCCTGTACGAAAGTCTTAACGGCTCGTACAACCACATCGTTTGTTAGTAAGTTCTTCATACTATTTCCTTTTCCAACTTCCTAAGAAGTCTTTGATGATGTTAATTAGTTTCAATACCCAGTCCAGTAAGCTCTCCGGTTTCTCAACTGGTGGGTCGATAGGTGGTTCAGGTTCAACAGGTGGCTCAACAGGTTTTTCGGTAATGTCGTATTTAGACAGGTCTACATTGTCGCCACAAAGGGTACTCATCAATTCGTTATGTTCAATCAAGGCAAGCTGATAGCCGTAGTAGGCTTTAAGTTCGGTCAGTAGGGTGCGTACTGAGTTGATAGTGTCAGCGTCTTGTGCAGGGTCGGTTTCAATACCCACAAAGTTATTTCCTGCTGCTCCAGCGTGGTAGGCTCTGTCTTTTAAGCTCGCTGTTTGAGTAATGGTTTTACCAGATACTACGAAGTGTGGGCCTGATACTCGTGAGCCGTTTTGAGTAACGGTGTTGATGACTGATTCGTAAGTATCCACGCCAGGTGTGCCGAAGTCGTGTATGACAGCCTTTTCGGGTTTTGCAGGGAAGTTACCATATTCAAAGTTCTGCGTTCCAAGTGGCTTAACGTCTGTGACACAAGCGAGTTCTTTTTCAAAGGTGTATTTAGGTGGTTCAGGTGTTGGTGGGGGTGTGATAGTGACAGGTGTGATGTCAGGTAGGCCAGCGGTTGATGGGTTAGTAAACGCCCCACTCCAGGCGAATCCGCCCGTGTAAGCCCCTACGAACCATTTGTCGTTGCCTGATACGTTCTCACCCGTTACAAAGCCCTTAAAGTCGAGCACGTCACCTGACTTGAACTCACTGATAAGTGGTGCTGAGGTAAACGGTTTCTGGCGGTAGTTCACGCCATTAGCCGCTACGATTCTTTGATGAGGTTGGATAGTGACTTCGCTAAAGCCGTTAAACGATAACCAGCCGATAAGCCCTGATACCACACTGCCCCAGGTTCGGGTCGTGGTTGATACAGGGTCGGTTGTGCCCTTCATGTTCTGCCCGATAACTGTTACGCCGTTAGCGTCAGCTGCTAAGACCATTTCAACGTGACCATAGCCACCGCCCCAGCGTGAGTTGTAGATAAGGATGTCGCCAGGTTTCGGGAGTTGGTTGGGGTCATTCGGGTTGTTAGCTATTTTCGTAAAGCGAGTAGTTGGTACGTTCCATAAATCTTTCGCACCTGGTACGCCGTAGCCGTCACCGTATGGCCCACGCCCTGTCAGGAACTGGTAGTAGTAGTTAAAGAAGTCTACACACTGTTTGCCGTATACGCCGTCAAAGTCTAGGCCTTTACCGTTCTGTGCGTTGAGCCAGTTGATTGCATCGTTTCGTGTCATTTTTTAATCCTTATAGTTAAGAGCAGCCAAGTAAGGGATAGGTTGATGAGCATACCCGTGATGGTTATGAGCAGCCAGTTACCCGTAAAGAAGGCGATAGTCAGTAAGAAGCCTGAGATACCCCACGCCCCCAACGCGCGAATATCTATTGATACTTCTTTAGCGTTCCAGTGCCGAATACCGAGATACACCACTGCCCCAAAGAGCCAAAAGCGTAAGCCGATAAGGAGCAGGTCTGCAAGGTTCATTTCAGCTCCTTGATGATTTGCACTATTACGTTACCCATCGTGACGAGGGCTGCTGCAATAGCGGTCATGACGAGACCTACTCGTGCAAGGTTCTTATTAAAAGCGTTTTCCCATGCCCCTTCTTGTACGGGCTTGTGGTTGCTTTCGATTGCTTCAAGCCGGTCAAGAATAGAAGCCTGCCCTGCTTCGAGGTTGCCGAGTATTCTGTATATTTCGTTGAGGTCGTTTTTGTTAGCCATAGTTGTTTATGTGGTTATAGTCCTAACGCCTTCAGCTTTTGCGTCCTAGCAGTCAGGTATGCTTCGTGAGCTGCTGATTCAGTTTTATAAAACCCTAAATAAACGGTTTTATTTTTTATGGTTATTCGGGCGCAGAAACCGTTGCCATCAGCAATCGTGCCCCTTCCTCTTTGAATCCAGCGTGTATTATTTGATTGAGTCACCTTATCTGCCCATCTACAATTCTCAGGGCGGTATCCTAAATCATTGTCAATTCTATCTAGTGACATTCCCTGAGGCCTTTGTCCCATATCTTCCAAGAAGTTATCGAAACCACTCTTGCCGAGCCATCTATCGCATACAGATATGCCTCTTGCGCCATAGTGGCGATAAACAGGGTTGTTTGCGTTATAGCATCGGCTTTTCATATTTCTATATGTGCCATATAAGTAATGTTTGCTCTTATTCATACTCATAGTCCTGAAGGGGTGGCATAAGCCTGTACTGTTGAGCGGTCCCCCAGTAGATAAATGACGACCAGCCCCGCACTTTTTGTTCGATAATTCAGGTAATAGGTTTGGCCGCTAGAGACTGATACATTTCGTGTAGCTGCAGTCGTGCAAGAAGTATCAGTAGACGGATTTGCGCTCCCTCCAGAAGTCATGGTGACATCAGTTTCACTGTTATTAGCCGTTGAGAGGGTGGCATACACACTGTTATCACCACTCAAGCGGTTGCCATAAAGAGCCGCTAAGTAGCCTACTTCCCAAGCACCCGCGCCTAGATAGAGCTGCGGGGCAAAGTCGTTGTACCAGACATCAGCTGTCGGACTACTTTTGCCGTTCAAAAACCGCATTAAAGCAGTCAGTTGCCATCTGTTCTTATCACTCACCCACCCAAACGGGTTCCCATTGGTTGCATAAGCGACGGAACTGATACCACCAGAAGTAGGGATAGTTACCCCTTCAGGTGTTTGTACGGTTGCGGTTGAGCCTGATACTGCCATAACAAGGGCTATGGCTTTGCTTGTTTCTACGCCGTTTCCGAGTTGCCCATGAGGTGAGATAGCTGTGTAGCCGACACCACCAGTTGCAGTAAGGTTGTTACCAGCAGATGATTGGTCGTTAGCGGTGTTGTCTAAGCTCCATGCACCGATACAGTTCGTTTCGTTACCAAGGAGTTTGTAGGTAGCGTGTTGCTTGATAGTTGCAGCAGAAAGTACCGCATTAAAGACTGCTACGTTTGAGATATAGCCAGGGAAGTATTGTGCTGCGTATGCACCCATGCGGCCTATTGACCAGTCACCACCTGTACCAGCAACAGTTGGGTTACTACCACCAGAAGTTACCGAGAATGGCACTGATACGCCGTCAAAGTATATTCCCGTTACCGCTGATGAATAGGTGACTGCTATTGTGGTTTTTTTATTGAGAGGCAAAGATTGATAAGTTGTGCCAGAACGATAGTTGGCTGCACCAGCATTGTAGATAATGCACGTTACGCGTCCGTCAGCTTCTTGCATTAAGGCAAAACCGTTACTTGGTGTCGCATCTGAACGCCCGCATATCCTACCTAATTGATAACTTGTAGGCATCGCAGTAGCTTCTATAGTGAAGGTATTAGTAACTGTGCCTAATGTTCCACTTGGTGTGGTCTTGGTGAAGTAGTGAGAAGAACCGTTAAAGGCTCCACCCATATACCCATTACCTGCCACAGTCTTAGTTATTTCTAAGCGCATACCAGGGCTCAGAGTAGAGGCGACACTTGAGGCAAAGGCCATGTCAGACGAGCGATTGCCGTTGTGTGTTACTGAAGACACCGCAGGAAGTAGCCCTGTTTGCCAGCCATTAGTAGCACTCACAATATTAAGTGAACTTGTCGTGCGAGCATCACGAATAACAGCATTTGTAATACTCACTGCGCCATTCGCAACGGTTATAACAGCTAAAAGGGTGCCATACGTTGGAGGGGTGCCATCATCTGTAGAGTTTGAGCTTGAACGAGAGGTTACAAGTGTGGCAACATTATCACCAGCAAGGTTTGGGGCATTGGCATTAGTTGGGTCAACCTTCAGATAAAGCCAGTCGTACTTTGTAGAACCACTAGAGTTAGAAGAAATGTTAACGTTTTCGTTAGCGGTTAAACGGACACGGAGATTCTGACTATTCTGACCAGATGGAGTAGCGGTCACATAGGCTGCACCAGCAGTAACGGCGACTGTCATATCAGGTGTGCCCTGTGCGTTGACAGCGAATGCACCAGTCATTGGTGCTACGCTTGAGGTATTAGTAATAGTACCGACAACTCCCTCTGTAAAGAAGTCCGTACCAATAAAGTTTGCTTCTTCTGACGTAGTCGGGTGGTTATTCACGCCTCCAGTCAGTATGCTTGTAATTAATGCCATATTTGTTTGCCTTTTTTATTTGTTTCTTTCTTTATTATACTGTATATTTGTCTATTTTAACCAGGAAGCTCAAAGGAGAGCAGTAAGATAGTCGCCTGAAATTCAATCGTACTTGGAGAGGTATTAGCGGGATAGCTAATCGTCACATAACCGTCATTGCCCAAAAGTTGTCCATATACACTGTAGTCAGCGCTACCAGCCCAGCTCCCGCCCGAGCCAATCATGCCAGTTTCAGTTGGTTGGCCAGCTCCAAATATATAGGTTGAGAGATAGCCCAACGATGGTGGTGCGTATTTCAAGCCGGTAGTAATTGTCTCACTAAAAGCCGGGGCCCCTGGTGCTCGTGTGTGCGCTGTCTGAATAGTATCTATAATCTGTATCGTTAAGTCACTACTATTAAAGGCAACTTGCTGGGGACCAGCTGCCGTCTGGACATCATAGCCCTCATTAGCAATCTTAATCCCGTAGGAACCATCAGCTTGACGTCCAATGAGAATAGTGTCATTCGTCCCATCATTGACGAGAATCTGGGCGTCTTTGGTGCTCACATAGGCACCCGATGCGGTATCGAGCTTCTGGGTAATACCTTGCGTGCCATCTGCCTGTCGTTCTGTCTGCACATCATGTACATTAGGCATTGCGCTTGTTCTATTATCACCGGTTCCAACGTCGTGTACTGCCATATTATACTGCCTCCAATTCGCTGTCTCTGGGTTTGTTTGTTTGTACGCTCACGAGTTCCTTACCGGTGTTGTGTACTGTCGTAGTGAGGCCCACAATCCGCCGCGGAGCATTAAAATCTATCACGTTATCCTTAATACGAATATTCACAATATCACCTACGCGCCAGGTGCCTATAGAGTAGGTTTTGTCATCAAGTACGACATTAACAGGGGCGGTATCTGGGAGCCGCAAGAATGAGAGCTCTTCTCGTAGACGAGCACGGAGCACATTGTTATTGATAATATCTGCAAAGGCAGTCGAGCCTTCCATCTTCCCATAATCGTTAATAGATGCTGAGTCGGTCTCTTGGATGCGCAGAAGGGCGCCTTTTTCATCGGTGGCAAGACCATAGTAATCATTAACCATACGACGGCCATAACGGGGCATATCATAATCAATAATGTTACCGTGAGTGCCGTAGGTAAACCCAACGTCGTATTGGCGTCGTCCTAAGAACTTATAGAAGTTAAAGTTTAGGTCATTGTCTATCTCAAAGTCAGCGTTTGAGACATTACCAAAGCTTTTTAAGACGTGGAGGATAGAGTGGTAGTCAAACTGCATCGCCACACTTTCACTAAATGCCCATTCGCCGGTGAGAGCTGCCCCAGAGGTATTGGTAAAGTTGTTGGGGAAGTTAGGATTCTCTACCGTGCCAACAGTAATATTAGCTAAGATGTGGTTATCACCGACTTCGGCTTTCATCTCGTTAATGACATTGGTGACGGCTGTAGCAAGCGAGCCGGTGTTAAATAAACGGTAGTTGTTCTTGCCATCGCCCGCGACCGTTTCCGCATCACGCTTGACCCGTTTTTTATCGAGGTAGTAGAGGTATTCACCACCCATCACCTCAATAAAGTTCTTATTGCGCACAGGGTTGTCTATAATCGCGCCCTGCCAGACTATCTCCTGATAGCGGCGAATACGGATATGGTACTTGTGCGGCTCTAATATGTCACCGTAGGTGGTGAGCAGGGGGTCTTTGGTAGCCACACGAAAGGCACAGTCACCCCAGTCGGAGAGTTCTTTTCGATAACGGAGGATATGGCCAGAACGCCCGAGTGGATAGGGGTTCTTTACTTCAGCTATCTTATTGAGGTTTTTGTCGAGTATTTCTATGGTATAGAGTTTCATGTTGACCTCTTAAGAAAGTGGCCAGCCACTATAATAGCTACACGTTAAATAGGCACCAGAGCCGACGCTCGCACCGCTCAGAAGTATCTGATTGGGTCCAGGGCGGAGCTTAAAGTAGGTGCTGCTGTTGGTAATCCGAGATAGGTAGTTCACGCCGTTGAGGGTAATCGCAATACTATCTTTATCGTAGGCAATGCTCAGTACGTCTGATGATGAGCTTAATACCGTGCTAGAGAACTCTATGTACTCACCCGTTGTCGTATTGGTAATCTTGGGATTAGTGACGGGGCCATAAACGGTAATGCCAACCGGATAGATAGGTAGGTCTCCTGCGTTGGTAGCGTCCTGTTGTACGCTTAAGAGGGTTGCACCGTAGACCACCGGATAGGTAAAACTATGGACCGCTGAACCAGTAGCCGTAGGGTCGGCTTCACCGGTGCTCGCTATCTGAAGTGTTGCTTCGTAGATAGTGGGGTCTTTAATCTTACAGAGAAGGGTAAACTGTTTAATTAAACCCTGTTTGACATTGTCTGAGACATTCACATACAGGACTTTTAAGAAGAGCTGTTTCGAACGAGAAGCTTCCTGCCAGACGTATGGTACATAGCCATCATCGCTCAGCGGGTCATCTTGGCTTACCTCTAAGCTCGCAAGCTTCCGAAGCGCGGCCAGACCGGCATCACTATCTGATTCATTGGCGGGGTACATCGTACCTTGGATGACATAAGTATATTGACCGGTTAAGGTTTCAAAGTCCATAATACCGTTCTCAAAGGGTACGGGTATATCTAGGTCGCGTAATTGACGACGCTGTGGCGAACGTGATTGTACTCTGAAATAAGGCCGAGAACTGGTATCGTTAAAAACCACTTGGTTGGTATCGGTACCAATCGTGGCGCGTTGATAAAGACTCATTAGAACACCTCTGGTGCTTGGGTGAACCTTCGACGCATTTGGGCTATATCACGCTCTAGGGTTTGACGCATAGCCATAATCTCAGCAGTAGTCGTATCGTTCTGTAGAAACTTATTAACCTTTTTGCCACCAAGCATAGAGAGCAGGTTATAGCGAGCTACCTTGAGGACATATTCTTGGCGGTCGTCAGCTACTTCATCAGTAGTTGTGAGCTGCTTATTAGCCCTGATACAGAGTGTTGCGCTCTGGGGTATTTGATAGCGGTATTCGGGAGCAATGTGGATATTATCGCCAATGACCTCCCAGGCACCTGAATCTAGGCGCACAGGGAAGGGGTTGCCGGTATTCTTATAGTAAAGAGCTTTGACATACTGGATATTTGCTGGCTTGGCGTACTGAAAAACATCAGTTGTATAAGTTAAGCTTTCGTCCCACTGTACAGAAACATTAAAAGGGTCATCCCAGGCCTGTCGAAGCGCACTCTGCTTTTCTTCAGGCGTGAAAGTGAAGTTATCATTATCGTTTAAGTCTATATCTAGTAAGTCTTGAGCTTCCGCGTATGTCATATTTGTGTTTTCCTATGTTTGTATTATACCCTATTTTATGCTCGCTAGGTCTGAGTTGTCTTCAGCAGCTTTGAGCCTATTGGCCGCACTCTTGCTGTTAATGGCGTAATCCCAGACATCAACAGGGGCTATGTCATTGAGGGCGTTTAAGATAGTAACAATAGCATCTTTGTTGGTTGTGGCATTTGCCTCAGTTGCAAGTCCTGATTGAATAGCTGATACACCGCCTGTTGAGAGAGTTCGTGTTGCATAGCTCCATACGTCTGCTGCGGTAGCACCACCACCTCCACCAGTGGCTACTGCAATAGCGTTTACTGGCTGTTGGTAGTTAATGCGTACTGTGTAGGCACCGAGAGTGTCTACAAATGGGTCTGAACTATCGTCTGTTACCAAAACACCATCAGTAACGTTTAGTGTATGGTCAGCTTCGTCTGGGCGTATTTTCCAGCCGTTAGATAAAAATGTGTAATAAGGTATGGTGTTTGCCCCGCCAACAGAGTTACCACCAACGATGCTAAAGGCAAACTGATACTGAGCGTTGCTGCCCGTCAACAGTTCATCTTTCCAGTATGAGTATACCTCTGGAACGGAGTATTCTAGCGCTCCAGTGTCCATAACTATTAACTCGGTACCAAAGTTTATGGTTGAGTTGGGCGTGTAGGTAGCGTTATACACTAGGTCGTTCGCCTGAGATATTGGCACATCAGTAGAGGTGTTTCCAAGCGTTATGCCCGTGAACTTAATAGGAAACTTATCGTCTTTCCATATAAGTGCGTAGTTACCTGTGCTATCAGTACCAGTCCATGTGTAGTCGTATTCAAAAGTTGTGCCAGCAATAACTTCTCGTTTTAATTCAGCATCGGTGCTGTCAAACAGTACAACCTCTGTGCCTATTGCTAGACCACTGAATGAATAAGTAGCATCTACTGGGTCTAGTGGGTATTGATAGGCCTGAGTAGTCGTAGTAGAACTTGTTGGCATATACACAGAGGTTATTGCCGTTGCATTGGTTGTTGATGTGGTAATCTTTAGTTTCAGCTTGAAACCAAGAGTAGCATCAAGTGTTTCACCGTTAAGCGCTGTTCCAAGCGTGGTAGCTGTTTTATCTGTACTCCATGCTGAAAAACCAGCACCATCATTCTTATCTATCTGGTATTGGTAGGTGTAGTTGGTCGCAGTTCCGCCAGCCATCACTAGTGCCGTGTTTTGAAATGCCGTATGCCCAATAATATAGTCTGGTGTTTCAAAGATTACCTGTTGGCCGATTGTTGGCATATATAAACCACCAGCAGATGTAAATGCAGCACCACCAGATAATGTTACCTGTGATGTCGTCTCAGCTGTTGGGTCGTTCATCATTAAACCTAAACGCCCTGCCGTAGTTGAGGTAAAGCAGTCAAACCAGTGCGTACCATATATAGCGGTTTGTGCCGTTAGGGCGTTAGTAGAACCACCTCCCATACGAGTAAGGTTAAGTACGGCTGCGAGTGGTGCATCTGCGTAATCACTAAAGACGTTCTTCTCTACGATATTCTTACAAGAGTTATCAGCAGTCATCGTATTAGTACGAGTGTTAGACACATAAATACGTTGGAAGTAGAAGTTCTGACAGTTTGTACCAAGTGTGTAGATAAGCCCCGTGTCGTTTGCACCTGCATCTAGGCTAAGTGGTGAAGCGTATGTACCGATGTTCCTTAACTTAATATTAGAACACCCTGAAGCACCAACAAGAAGTGCGGTGTATGGTGCATTACTTGTTACGGGCAAAGTAAGACCACTAAAGGTACAATTAACGGTGTTTGAGGCGATGTTCCATACATAGTCTGTGTAGGTCGTTACTGTTGAGCCAGAAACGGCAGATACAAACTCTACATTTGTAGTGTTGAAGTTGTTGCAAGTATTAAGCTGAAATGCACCTTGAATAATTGTAGGTGTGTCATAAGTAATGTTGTTTGCACGAGTAGCGATTACTGCGTAGGTTGTGGCGTTGGCTCGTATCGTATTTGCTCTGATAGTATCTCTAGTAAAGGTAAAGCCGTCTATGTCTGTTAGAACATTGGTATGCGCTCCCGAAGCTGCCATAGATACCCTAGCCCATACACAATCAGTAAATGTTCCACCAGCGTAACAATAGGTCATTGTTAAAGGGTTCGTAAGTAAAGCTGTAGTTGGTTTGTTACCTACGCCAACTTTAGTAAATGTCATTGGTGCGGCGATTTCAGATAGAAGAATTGCATCTACAAAGCCCGAGTTAGATACATTAACTGAATATGCCTGAGAACAGGATAAGTACCATGCCATGTTACATTTATCTATTTCAAGCACACCACCACCCGTTGTGGTAAAGTCGTAGCGAGTTGCAATAGTAGCGTTTGGTATGACGTTAGCGGTTCGTGCAGCAGTGGTACAGTTCTCGAAAAAGACATTGCCGATGACTACTTTTAAGCCAGTAACGGGAGTGTAGCCGTTGGTAGCTGCGCCTGAGTTACCAATACGAACAAGTCCTGTGTTGTCTATCCAAACTACCTTACCTCTAGCTGCTTCCGTACCTGTTGTTGTAGTAGTTCCAGCATTGGGGTAAAACTCGTAATCTCCTCCACCGACAGTTTGCTCTATAAACACCCCTGCTGCATAACGCAAAAGTCCATTGTTAGGTATCTGCATTGTCTGATTAGAAGTACCGTTTGTCGTTCCAATTTCGTACCACGCACCAGTAATGTTTACAGTCCCAAGTTTGTTTGCGTTAATTGTAGATGCTTCATCACCTACGATTTCTAGCCAGCCTACGGTATCTGCACCAGTGGCACTTGCTGATATTCCAGTTAATGCTCCTGCGGCAAATGCGACACTGTTCCATTGTTTAATCTTTAGATAACCTGAGGCTGGCATAGCTGCACCTGTGGCAGTTGAGGCTACGGTCAAAGATGAATACACGCCTATGAGCAACCCACTAGCAGAACCTTGAGATATAGTTGTGTTCCAAGCTGGTACATTTCCCGAACCTGAATTATAAGGGATAAGTCTTACTAAAGAGCCGTCTATGTTTAGTGTTCCACCCAAAGAAGCCGATAGAGTGATTGGGCCAAGTGTAGTTGAAGTGGTTTGGTTTAAACCTACTCGGCTATCTTGGTCAATAGTTAAAGTACCACCGTTAATGTTATAAGTATCACCACCTGCCTTTGAGGTAAGTGCATCTATATTCTGTGAAGCTGTGATAGTAAATGTCGCCATTAGAAGATGGTTCCCTTACTGCCGTAGGTTGGTGAACCGCTTGGCCCACTAGTTGAGTTCACGTAAACGCTCGCATAGCCACCAGTACCCTTAGCATAATCAAATGTTGCGTTTGTAAGATGTTTGCGTAGCACGTACCAGTTAGCAGAGCTGTCTTCAAAGAAGAAGTATTTATAAGTAGCGTCTTCAGAGATTGCCTGTATGCCATAGTCCGCAAGTACGTTTCCGCCACCGCTTGAGCCACCAGGCTGGGTCATTCTGTCCCATTGAGATGTATCACTATTCCAAACGTAATTGGCAGTCTTCTTGGCTGAAATGTTATCGCCCGTATACTCAGGACCAATATGTTCGGCCTCAGCAGTCTGTTTTACTCTATCGCCACTAGGCCCCGACATAAGTCATCTCCTGCTCTATTTTACGACGTTGCAAATCAAGGGTTGCATAGTGGTAGAACTTATCTAAACGGCTTTGTAAGCCACCTTGCCCAAGCATTCCCTCCATACGCGTCAGGAAGCCTGCAATTTCTAAGTAATCATTGCTGCCACTGACGGTTGCTGCCCAGCCGTAGACAAGCCCAAGTTTTTTATTGGTCTCAGGATTTGATTGCAGGTGTTGAGGTATCAAAAATAGCTCACTCAGTTTGTACTTGGTGAGTTCATCAAAGGGCATATCATCAACATAGCCGGTATCGGTCGGAGTATCTGAAGCGATGGTTGCAGTTTGCGGTGCAACTGGTTCATCTCGGGGTATATTTTCCGCTAGTTTGGCGGCAATAGCCTGTTCATCCATTTGTATTTTTCCTGTTCTGTGGTAATTATATCACAAATAGTTGCATTTTATGGGGCGCTTACCGGCTCGTATAGCTTCCATTATCTTCGTGTGGCGCTCTCCATTTGGCTCAATACTACCATCGTGTGGTGGGTCGTGTGGTAATAACTGTGGTCGATTACTTTCGTCGAGCACAAACTCATAGCCCAAAATGTCTGCCCGTTCAGCAAGATTAACATTATCCCAACTCCAGCCGTTATCGTACTCCTCGTCAAAGCCACCAAGCTCCTTAACGGCCTTCATCGGCGCAATCGCGACATTCGCCTCCCACTCATCTGGCTTGCACGGTCGTGGACAGTCTGCACCGAGGTAGCGTGGGTCTTCTATCTTGCCTTTAGGATTTTTGGTACAAGTAGTCACAAAAGTAGTAGGATTGGCTAATTTGAGGAGCTTCTCAAAGCAGTCTGGCTCTAAGCGTATAAAGTCCTGGTAAAAAATAACATAGGGAGTCTTTACAAGCTTAAGCCCCGCATTCAAACTGGCATTTAAGTTAGAAGCTCTAGTTTGTTGAGGCGCGTTCACGCCTTCCTGAATAATAACCCAATCTTCGGGCTGGACAGTTTGCTTTTTAATCTGGCGTCTGGCTGCCTCTTTCCAGCCTGTGCGCTTGCTCACTGTTAAAACTGTAAACCGTTTCATGGCTTATGCACCCGACATTCAATACTAGAGTTTGGCTGGAGGTCATCAATCACAAACCCAGCCTGCACAAGGTCTTGAGCTAATATATCTGGGGTAAAGCCATTGTAGTGATAATCCCACTCATTAAGTTGTCCGCCATAGGCATATTCAACCACCTGGCGATTTAATGGGTCTTTGACCATCTCCTCACAGTGCCACAAGAAATTAGGCACTTCAATATATAGTTTACCGCCTGGCTGTAGGAGCCCCCAGACCTTCTGTAAGACCCTCTGAACGTCTTTCATGGGAAAGTGCTCTAACATGTGGGTCATCTCTATCTCTTCGCAGCTTTCATCGTCTATGAGGGTGCCAAGCAGCCAGAAGTCACAGACATAATCAATGCCCGGTAGCGCCTGTACGTCGTGGTGTTTCCAGCCGTCTTTTTGCCTAGAGCCCGCACCAAGAATCAGTTTCATCATCTTCTCCTATTTCATTCAATTCATTATAGAGGCGCTCAACATAGCCCTCGTCTTCACCACTTAACTGATGGCACTCTTCGTGGCAAACAAATCCATCATCTTCGCCAGTAGTCTCAACCATCATAAAGCCAGGCCCAAAGATGACTGCACCACCGCAATATTTACACTCGATTACAGGCTTTCTACCCATACCGCTTCCTCGAAGCGCTCTTGCCAATATTCAAGAGGCTTAATGGTAATGTGCGTTGGGTCATGTTGCCAGTCTGGGGTGTTAACGGTGCCAACCTTAATGTAAAAGCGGGTGCCGGTTTTTGCTAAGAACGCAAAGACGTTGTCGAGCTGTTCTTCTGGAAGATGCTCAAATGTATCAAAGCTTACAATTAAATCAAAGCGTGGTAAGGTGACTGGTTCTGGGTCAGTAATATCAATCAGGTAGAGGTAGTCCTTGACTTCTTCTGGAGCCTGGTCAATCGCATACTCACTAATATCACAGCCATAGGCCGCAACCCCCAGGTCGCGTAGGGCTTTTACAAGAAAGCCTTTGGCGCACCCAATCTCCAAGACAGTTTGTGGCTGAAATTCATTCACTATCCATTCAGCAGTCTGACGAAAATGCTCAGCATCACTATACGTGTGGTAGCCCTTGCCACCATCAAAATAGTCTTTGTTGTAGGTGTTTGTGTCTAGTTTTGGAACGCTTTGTCCCAACCCTTGGCTGTTGTCGCCCATGACTTTTCCCTTCTTGCCCAGTCCATCATTGGCTGGCGTTCTTTGTTCTGACGCTCTGCGTCATTTAATATATCTATCAATCTGTCAGCGTATTCATCAAGTACTTCTTCATTGAAGTCTTGCATATCAATCTTCTCACCCCACTGGATAACTTCATCAAGAGCAGCAAAATTAGAGGCGACGGGGAAGGCACCAGCAGCCTGAGCTTTAACGGCAGCAATACAGTAGACTTCAGGGAACGGGCAAGGATAGGCCCAGACACCAGCTCGGAAGGTTTCCTCAACAATCTTATCTTGCCCGATACGCCCTTCATCGTGGACATCAGGTAAGGTGTTTGCCAGGTGTTGCATCTTCTCTTTCCAGGCAATCCGCTCAGGGTTGCCGCCATTAACATTATCGTAACTCTCCCAGCCGTAATACACCCAGAGGCTGGCGTCAGGTACGGCCTTCTTCACTTTTGGCCAAATGTAATAGAGGTGCTCAAGGCCGCGTACATGGCTACTGGTATAGATAATACGGTGCGGGTCACGCTGCACTTCAACGCCATCAAACTCGTCAGGGTCAATCCCATTACCGGTCATGAGTATCTTATCGTCAGGTATGTTCGGAAATATAGAACGGTGATACTGAGTTAGCACCATTACCTTATCGAGGTTAGCAAGGCGTTCAGGTGTAAACTCGGCCTGCTCCATAACGTCGTGGAGCCACAAGTACTTCTTGCGGGCCTGCACTGGGTAATCAAAGACCCATGGGCTACGCCAAGAGATAAAGACATCAAACTTATCTTTAAAACTAATTTCCCAGTAGTTGCGGTACTCAACGCCGTCATAATTACCATCTTTAGCGAGCGGTTCCGCAAAAACAGTTACTTTGTAGCCGAGGTCGCGTAAGTGCCTACTAATGCGGATAACGGCCTCTTCTGAGCCACCAATGCCATCTTTCAGGCTATTTGGCGTCCAGCCCTTAAGCGGACCGCTGCCACAATAAATAACGACACTCTTCTTTGGCCACTTCTTACTATCGCGTATCTGATTCATGAAGCCTAAAACAGCTGGTGAAGTCTTGACATCATCAGGTAGCTTTTTAAACATCGATTCAATAAGCCCTTTGTTTGGTAGCAGCTTCTTGGCTTGCGTAATAAAGCTTTCCATTTTAGCTTGTTGTTTAAGGATATGTTCGATGAGTTCGACTTGACGGGCTGAAACACCGTCCTCAGCGAACGTATGAGCCTTCTGAGCCCACCCAAGTGCCGTTTTGATGTGAGGCCCACCTAATTCCAAATGGCACTGTGAAAGCAGCATATAGGGCCTGTACTTGTTGTCGAACGGCGATTGCGTAATACTCGTCTTTTTCGGCTTGATGACGAGTGCGAGTTCTAGCCATACGATAGCTTTCTCGTATTGTTTAAGATTGTGCTCGGCAGCTCCGAGGCCGATATAGCCATCAATCGAGTTTGGGGTCTCAGCTAAGGCTTGTGCATAGTATTTTTTAGCTTGGGCTGGTTGATTACGCTTCATACAGATACGACCCAACCAACAGTTGGCTTCAGCCCGTTCTTCGTCCCAGCCAGAGACCGTGAGATATGTCTCAAGTAGTTCCCAGGCTCTGTCGTAGTTACCCGCATCAGCATGGCTAATACCCAAGTAATAGAGTGTACGAGGGTCTACGCCTTCAATCTCACCATCCAGCTGACGTTCAAGCATTTCAATATTACGCAGTAGACTGGCTTCTCGACGGTTATCAGTCGTGTGATGCTCCACCCAGAACTCATCGCTATAACACTTAGCCACATTGCGATTATCAACCGGTACTTCGTGTATCGCAATCTTATCGTCCCAGGTGATAGCTCCATCATTCTTAAAAAGGCGTGGCAAGGTTAAGACTTCAATGAGCTTACCTTCTTTATTGTAATCATAATTATAGCGAGCCATAATACCGCTATACTGCTTTGGCGTATTAGTAACTATACTTTGTAAAGTAACTCCTTCGGCCAGTTCGAGTGTATCGTCCACATCGAGCCAGAGAATCCAGTCGTATTCTTTGGGCACCATCTTGAGGGCCTGATTACGCATGGCCCCAAAGTTATTATTCCATTCAGCAATGTCCCAGTGGGCTTTATAGTTATCGCACACCTTAGTCGCGTGGGGGTCTGGTTCTTCGCCCGGCTTGTGATTAAGCAAGATGAACATGCCATCTACGTGGTCCTTCACCGACTCCAAACAAGTATTGAGTTCTTTCGCTTCAGCCGTTCTGGCTATCATCACAAGAGCTATTTTAGGCACGATAATCCTCCGCTTTAAAGTCAGGAAACGTTCGCACCACGACGCCCATAAACTCACCGACAGAATAGCCTGAGCCGGTCTTAAGGTGCGCGACATCACGAACAAGAGGGTCTTCGGCAAGGCTTTGACTAATCATATAGACAAGGCCGCTATTTGATTCACTAATGCGCGGCAAAATACTTGATTGAAAACCAATAAGAAAGCGCTGGAGACGTGCGGTATCTTTCATATCCTTTTTGCCACCCTAAATTGTGGGAAGTTACGCGCAAACCAGAGCGTATGTTCGGTATAGCGGAAAATCCCCGGGTAAGCCTTTTCTAGCTCTTCAGCAAAGGCCGGGTGCATCGTGACTACATGACGCATATCCATATCTTTGGACTTGACATTAAAATCACCCACGCTCTGGTCAGTCATACCGCTCTCATAGGCTTCCCAAATAGCGTTCTTGACGTAACAGGCATTCGGGTCTTTATGTTTACGTTCGTGGAGTTCGCAATAGACATCGAGCTGATTAAAGGTGTCGATGAGGTTTTGGATATTCTTCTTGTCTTGGGCATCAGGCATAAAGCCGATACCAGAATTATATTTATCACCCGCTGTTTTGCTTATTTTGCCCATTTGTTGCCCTGTATATTTATACGGCTAGCATATACTACCCAAAGCATAAAAGCAATAGGCTAGCGATTTGGGTAAAGTTTTGCCTTTTTAACAGGAGTTGTAATAATGCGCTCGTCGCTCCATCCATAACGGGAACGTGCCCTCAAAACATCATATGTAGTTCCAAGCTCTTTAGCCCATTGTGCAATATTCATAGTCTTGCCGTTATGTGTAATAAGCCGACTTTTATGGTTATTGATGCGTTCCCTGTGATGCTTATTCTTGGGTGTTTTTATAATACTTGCTATATCCCAACCGTATCGGTAACGTGAGCGTATATGGTCATAAGACATTCCCAACTCTTTTGCCCATTGTGCCAAAGAAAGCGTTCGGCCATTATGAGTGAGTAATATCGTACTCTCTTTATTATTCTCTTGTTGCTCGCGTGTTGCCCAGTAACAGTTAGATGGTTCGTAATTGCCGTTGTTATCTCGTCTATCTATCGAGTGCTTAGCACTTGGGCGTAGCCCCATATCTTCTAAGAATGTTTCAAATGTATCCCATTGTTGGCATACGGTGATACCGCGTCCACCGTAACGATAATAATTGGGTACATTTTTATTATTGCAACGCTGACGCATATTGCGCCACGCTCGATACTCTGCTTTATATGTATCTCGTAATGTTTTATCCGACATATTAACCAGTATACAGTAAAAGAAAAGGGGACGCACTTGCGTCCCCTAATCTGAGGGTTAGTAGTTTTATCCTACTAAATCACCCAACGAAGTACCCATTGCGGTACGCACTTGACTTCTGGTTAAGACCAGCCAATGTCACTTCACCTTCGATAAGAACCTTGGTTGAAGAACCAGTCTTAGCAAGAGGTGTAGCGGTTGGGCGGCGGTTAACAAGGTAGTCTTTGCGCCACTTAGCAGTGTCTAAGTACAATACAGCGCCAGCAGGAACTTCACGGCTGAGTGCAATACGGCTTGTACCGAATGAACCAGTGTAAAGGTCAACGCGTAGAATTTGCTTGTAGTCAGCAGCGTTTACGTTGCTTGTAGTCTTAGTGTTCCACTTGTCGATAACGCGCTTGAGGTATGAACCAGCAAGTACGAGGTCAACAGTTGCATCTGTACCAGCATCAAAGATACCAGCTACAGTCGCGTTAAACTCATCTTCTGTGTAAGAAGTACCAGAAGTACGAGCAGTCTTGTTAGTAGTAATCTGAGCGATTGCACCATCCATGTAACGTGCAACACCAGAGCTACCTGAAGCTTTAGTACCAGCTACGAATGCTTTTTCCATGTCGCGTGCTAGTTCTTTAAGAGCCTTAGTAGTTTGGTAAGCAAGTGGGCTTGATTGGCCACCGTAGTGTGGGATAGCTTGTTCTGTGTCAGATACAGTTACAACCTTACGGAATAACTGAACTGTGTTACCAACACGGCTTGGTTGCGTGTGGTCAACAACAGTTGCATCGCTACCTTCGATAGCTGCGTTTACGGCGCTTGATGCGTAGCTGTCAGTGAGCCATTCGTGGTACGTGTTTGAGGCGGTACCTTCGCCGATGCTCGACATAAAAGGGGTGCTTTCAAAATCAACGTTGTTGATTAAGCCAGTCACATCTTCTGGACGAGTATTATCCATGTAAGTGATTAAGCCAATAGGCATTTTGTTTTTCTCCTATAGAGATGTTAGTTGTTTGTTTGAGTTGCGTCTTTTACTCTTGCTCGTAGGCTTTGTTGTAAGCTTGCACAAAACCCAGTGAGTTGACGGCGTCCGTTACGGCAGTCCTATCACCCTGCTTCAAACGCTCGATAGCCTGCTCTTTAGAGAGAGTTTCGGCGTTAGGTGCTTGATGGTTTTCAGGACGTGGTTTGGCGGTTGCGCCTACCTTTTCACTAATCTTGTCAAGCTTGGCTTTAAAGTCAGCGGCAGCAGTTTCATCTACTCCCGATAGCTTCAGGCCAGCTGTCTTAGCAATTTCTAAAACCTCCTCCGAATACTGAGAAGTGACTTCTGACTCTTTCTTTGTGATTTCTGCCTGAACTGCGCTTTGCTCTTCTTTTTCACGAATCGCTAGGAGTTCTGATTGCGTCTGTTCCCAAAGTGTCTTGTAATCTTCCTTCTCTTGCAGCTTGGCTTGTTCCGCTTCAGCTTCACGACGCTTGGCTTCAGCTAGTTGATTTTCTAACTGATTTGCCCGCATCCGCGCTTGTTCGGCTTCTTTCCGTGCTGCTTCCAGCTCGGCGTTGCTCTGTTCTGGAGCGCCTTGTGGAGGAACGCTTACGTTGTTTTCGAGTGCCTTGTCGTCGGCTCCCGTTTCAGGTGCTTTCGGTGCATCTGTGTCGGCCATTTCTGTTTCTCGCTTTCTGTGCGTTTATACGACAGAGTTAATCCCCTGTATGACTATATTATGTATAGTCACAAGAGACTTGTCAAGTTATATTGATTGTGCTAATATTGGGGTGTCTTATTTGCATTAAGCAATTTAAATATTAAAAAGCTGAATTTTCTGATTCAAAACAAATAAGAAGCACCTTGGGGGCCTCCCGTTGGCCCCTTTTTTTATTGGGGCAAATTCGTCGGGAAGGTGGTCGTCTTACGTTTCTTCGTCGCCGCGCCCTTCGCTGTTTTGGCATCAACCTTTAATTGGTTCAGTTCGCTGCGGGTGAGCTTTTCTGGCGCAGTCGGTTGTTCAACCGGTGTATAGCTGCGAGTAAAGGCTTGTAGCTGGGCATCAACTTCTTTTTGTTCTGCTTCACTTAATAAGTTATAGCGTTCTTCCCAAATCTGTTGACGCATTTTATCGTATTCTGGAAGGTCATTGACGGTGGGCTGGTAGGTTGACCACTCATCGCGGGTTGTACCCAAGCCCACCTTTTCAGCTGTATCACGCAGGAATGCGCCCTTACCAGGGAGGCCAATCTGACGCCCCGGATAGGTAAAGGTATAGCCAAGTAAATCCATAAAGGCACTAGCGGTACGAGCTTTCATGCTGTCAGGTATTCGTTTGGCATATATCTCACCATCTTCTGGGCTCACATACGGGCTGTTAATAGTCACCACGCCCTGGCTTTCGAGTATCTGAGTAATGACGCCAAAAGGTAGCCCACCAATCATACCCCAGTCTCCGAGGCTCTGGTGGCCCTTGCCGAAGGGGGCGAGGAGCGTATCAAAGACCCACTGCACAGAACCGAGCGGTGTGAGCCAGCTAAAGAAAGCAATCGCCTCCTTATTATCTTGCTGCCAGGCAACCCCTTCAGGACTGCGCACCCACGATTCAAATTCCCATAGCTTATTAATGGTCATCACCTGTACGCTCGGGGGGGCCTGGGAGAGTGACTTCACGGCCAACGCAGTCACCTTGGTGTTATAGCGGCTCGGGAACATAGCAATGTTCATCATCTTGGCCATATTAGATTGTAAGGCACCCTTAGTAGGGTACTGGACAATCGGGCGGACTAAGTCTTCAAGTTCAGCCCCGTAGACCGTCAGCGCTTCTTCAACACTCATATTAGCTTTCTCGGCAAACTTCTGGACTACCGCGGCAATCGAGCGTTTCTGGCTCTTGGTAATCACCGCTGAGACCCGGCCAAGGTAGACGTCTTGAGCGGCTTCACCAAAACGGGTGGCCATCAGGCTGCGCCCAATATCGCTTTGGGCCAGCATGGAATCAGTAAAGAATCCCGCTTGGTCCATACGCGCCACAACATCATCAAGTTCGGCTTTGGTGCCCTTAAATAAGGCGCCCATACCGGCAATGTACGGCTTCTTACCGCCAGCTAAGGCTTGGCCGAGTAATTCAGTTTCCGTCGCTTCCTGGACCGCAAAGAATGGATTATAGGTATAGCGCAACGCTCCCTGTATCCGCGCAAAGGTCTTGTGAAACGGGTTGTATTTGTAAGCCCGCGCAATAATCGCGTCGGCCATACCCATGGTCTGAAGTGGTACATCGAGGTGTGCTTGAATGAGGGCATTCTTAATGACTTTGGCCTCTGAGGTCGTAATCTTTTGTCCGGCTTCTTTGAGGGCCGCTTGAATCTCACTAATAGTCATCATCCGCAGGTCAGTCGTCGTGCGCCGCTTAATCTTATCGATGCTCGCTAAGTCAGCAAAACGGTTTTCAGATACTTGGTCGGTCCACTGTTGCAGGGCATTGAGGATGGTGCGGCCATTTTTCAGGCCAGCCTTCTCTATATCCTGCACGGCATTATCACGCACCATGCGGTAGGAGATAGCCGTGGTTTCATCAATACCGAGACCCACGCGGTTGAGAGCCGTACCAACAGTTCGGAAAAACGGTTGCGACTGGGCGGCTTGTTCAAAGAGTGCGTCATCAACTGGTGCCCACTGGCTTTTGAGCGCCACACCAGCGGCCTGGGCTTTGCTTAATTGACGATTGACGCTTTTGTTATAGGTCACAACAGCAGTATAGCCAAGGTCAGCGAGTTGCTGCTGTATGGCTTTCGGCACAAACTTATTATTGGCTTTCATTGCCGCGTTCACGACCTGTGGTGCTAAGACAATATTCTTGGCGCTTTTGGCGTTATCAATCGCGCGGATAACGTCATCCACTACATCATCATTCTGCGCCCAATAGGCCCCATCTTGCGCTTGCTGGAGAATAAACTGCTTGGCAGCTTCCTTACGAGCAGCAAGTCGGGCAGCCGGGTCAGCAAGGGCGTTAGTCGTCTGTTTGCTGGCGTTCAAGGCCTGGCTAATGCCCTTCTGGAGCGTATCAGCCGTAGCTTTATCATATTTGGCGGCCACAATATAGCCATCAACCAACCCCATCTTCTTGTTGGCATCTTGAAGCAGGTTCTGAGCATAATTCTGTTTAATGACATCATCCCACAGCTCATCGAGGCTTTTACCGGCGGTGTTGCCGAGGTTTTTGCGGGCGAAAGCATCCATGATAGCAGCCGCCATGTTGGCAGCCGTACCTTTTTGCATATTGGTACCAACCCACTGTTGTAGGACGGCTTTAGCATCGCCATCCACAAACTTGGCATTCTTAGCCAGAGCGCGATTAAGTGATTGGAGGATATTCCCGGTCATGCCATATTTTTCACTATTGGCAAGCTTCCCAAGTTCATCTATGAGTTCAACTTCACCATACATGGCATTCTTCAGCGCCCCACCAGCGTGCTTAAAATTGCGGACGGCAAACCCAAGAGGGCCGCCTTCGACGACATACCCCGCCTGGAGAATCACCGCTGGCACCACGCCCATTTTATTCTCATCCATGAACCAGTTGTCATCACGAAAGGCCTGCACCGTATCAACCGCAAAACGCATATTCTCACGACGCATAGGAGCGCGTAACATAAGTTCAATAGCCACATCTTTGGTGACGCTCTTGGCACTCATACTCGTACCCGCTCGGCCGATGAGTGACCGGTAGGCCGCTCGGGTACCTGGGTTCTTAGTGAGGGCCGTATAAAAAAGCTTGGCAACCTTATCGGACGTAGTCGTTTTGGCAGTAGAGGCGGCGAGTTGCTCGAAACTCCGAGCGGCAAACATGGCCGTATTTTTAACTTCACCAGATAGTAGGGTAGCGACCTGGCCGACCTGTTGACGGGCGACTGATTTTGTAGCGACAGCCGTACCCTGGGCAGCCGTTTTCCCGGCTACTCCCCCAATACCAGCAAGCGGCAGTGTGGCGAGGGTGGCGGTGCCAGAAATGACACTAATGAGGGCTTCTTTCGTATTAACCGAGCCATCTTCTTTCTTTTGAATTGTAGCACTGGCTACTTGACCGGCAACCTGACTGGTTTTAGAGGCCGTCTTGGAAAGACTCGTGGCATGCGCAAAGCGTTGGTCAAAATCATCTTTGGTAATCAGCCCTTGTTTGTAGAGGCTAATGGCTTCATCAAATTGTTTTCCGGCATCTTGTTGTTGCTGGATACCAATGAGGTTAGCACCCTGAGCGAGTACCCCAACCGTGCCGGTGTAGAGGGTCCGACCAACATCTTTGGCGGTCGTTTCAGCCACACCCCCTAAGAACTTAGCCCCACTGCCCACAGCTCCGGCAATCCCTTGCGCATACTGCACAGGGAGACTCGGCTTAGGAGCTTCAAACTTCTTTTTCGTTGTTTCAGAAACCCGCGCGCCATATTGTTGGGCGGTATTGGTTTGGCGCACATTGGCACTGCCGACATAGCCCGCGTCAGATAGCCCTTTGGCCGCTGAGACATAGGCCTGTTTGGCGGCTTCGAGTTGTTGCCCCGTTAATTTTGCCATTATTGAACCCTCAACGTACCGCTATAGCCACCCTGAAGCCAGCCGGTTCCACCCTGGAGACTGCCGCTGCCGCCCTGTAAGCGGCCACCGCTTCCTTGGAGACCATTACTACTTGTCGCCCGCGTTGGCGCCGTTGCCGTAACGGTTAGTTTTGGTGCCACAGGGTTGCTCACCCGAATTGGGACCGCTTCGCGAATGTTGTATGGCGAAACGGTAATAGCCGGTGCTTTTGGTATCTGCTGGACCTGGAGCGCTTGCTGCTGGCGGAGCGCTTCAACCCGGAGGTTCTCAGCTTTCAGTTCATTGAGTTGTTTAGCAGTTGCCGCCTGCTGTAAGACCCCGCTCGTACCGGCCGCTTGGTAGAAGCTGCCTGGTAAGGCTGGCTGGAAGGAGCCCCCCCGGACATTGGTCTGGAGGTCGCGGAGCATCTGAGTACCGAGTACTTCAGTCGTAGAGGCCGCAGTCCCCCCACCACGGTTCACAAAGTCAGCGACGTTGAGTGGTGTTTCTTTGTAAGGGATGAGTTTCTGGTCGAAGCCGGTCACGGTGCCATCGGCATTAATAAACTTCGGTAGCCCGGTTACATCATCAAAGAAGACGGCATCAGCGGAAATAACCGTATCGCCACCTAAAATCGCACTGATACGAGGGTCAGTGACCTCATAGACGCCATTACCCTTGCGTAAACCGGCTCGTTCAAGAATTTGGTCTTGGGATAGCTGGTCTTTATTACTATCGCTGGCTTTATCACCGGTGACAATCCGGGCATTGCCATCTTTGTCGAGTTCATAGCGGACGTTTTGCGCTTCGTTATAGCCGCTAAAGGCCTTTTCACCGGAACTGGTGCCGCGTTGCGGTACAAGGACCGTGTTACCCTGTTCGTCTTGACCCCACATGACGTTGGTAGTTTGGCGTTGCTTGGCAATATATTCCCCATTCTTTCCAATCACAAAGTCGTAGACGGGGTTACCCGTGCGGGCGCCTTCAATCGCTTGGGCGAGTTGGGCGGTGGTCAGTTTGGCCCCGGCAATATCCCACTTCTGCTTATTGACTAGGTCGTTGAGGCTATTGTTGAGTTCGGCCCGCGTAGCTTCATCAGGGGCGTTGGCAATCTGCGCCTGAAGCGTGGCAATTTGGTTATTAATACCTTGCTGGAGGAGTTCGAGAGGACTGGTGCCTTCGGCAATACCAGAGTCTTTGAGGAGCTTGGCAGCGCCTGGTTCACCAAGGGTGGTGATGAGGTCAGAGATTTGGTTGGCGGTCAGTGGGCTATTGGCAAACAGTGGAGCATCACCGCTCTTGACATCAGCCACAAAGGCTTTGACGGCGGCCTTAAACTCACTACTGCCGCCACCACCGCCACCGTAGCCACCGGCTGCTGATTGCTGCTTAATATAGGCATTGTCAATCTGAATACGGAGGGTTTGGGCGAGGTCATAGTCACCATTTTGATAAGCCTGCACATAGAGGTTTTCTAAGGTATTAATCTTGAACTGTTCGGACTGACGACCTTCGAGCACTTCAATGGTGGCCCGTTGAATTTCATTACTCGTATAGGCTTTATTAGCACTCGTAATGCGCTTCTGGTAGGTCAGTTGTTTCTGTGGGTCAGCTTGGGGATTGTTCATCCGCTGTTGATAGTGACTCGTATAAAAAGCCAGTGCTTCGGGTGACTTATCACTCAAGCTCCACTCGTAATCGAGTTGCTGGTCTTCTTGATTCCAGATAGTTTGTTGGCGGCTCTTTTGGGTTTTTAAAAGCGAGGTGGTACTGGCCATTTTAGGCTCCTAGGTTCTGTTGCTGGTTTTGGGCGATAGCTCCTTCAGGGCTGACAGCCGTGGCTCCACTCCCGGGCTGGCTCAGTGGTCCGGCACCCGGTACGTTCTCGGCTGGAGTGGCAACCTGTGGTTGTACGTCTTGGCCACCGTTCGGGTTTTGACCCCCATCGATAAACGGCTGGGGCATACCCATCTGAAGCTTAGCTTGATAGAGACCACCAAGAGACTTGGCGAGAATCGCGCCCGTCAGCGGATTTTCAAACTCTTCACGGAGGCGGTCAACCTCTTCCTTACTCTCCCCGAGCTGTTCGAGGTAAGTGGTGAGGCTAATAGTGTTAGCGTTAAAGCGATTGAGGAGGTTCTGTTGGTAAACGGGGTCATCTTTCTGGAGCGTTGACGGCCACATAATTTTAATGGTAGCGGTATCATCAGCATCGGCAATTTCCTTGACGGTCTTATCGTATTGGCTGACTACATCAAGGGCGTCTTCAAAGATTTGCTTAATGATAGGTCCCCATAAGTGCTTCTTGGCTTCTGCCACGTCAGTGGTTGGCTTCATGCTGGTCATTAAGGCCTGGTTAGAGTTCAGCGTAATGCTCGGGTCGTCAAAGAAGACACGGCTAATGCGCGTTTCCCGGACAAACTGTTCTTTGAGCTCTTCTAATTGGGCGCGGAAGTCAACTTGGTTGGCATCGCCTTGATTGAGGGGCTGGATGTCTTGCCCATCGGCCATACCCATAATTTCTACAGTGCGTGGCTTCGGCTTAGGCAGGCTGCTGCCATCAACAAAGCCAAAGGCTTTGAACTTCGGAAAGTTAACCTTGCTGGCCACGGTGCGCCAGTCAGATAAGGTTTCAACATACGTCTGGTTAATGGCAATAGCGGCTTCAGACACGTCTGAAACACCCCATGGACGACGGCGGACCCGCTTGTTGGGAAGAATATAGTAGCGCGGCATCTTTTTGGCGTCGCTGATGAGCATATAGACCTTATCGGCGACAATCATGGCGTGGAGTTCGGTTTCTTTTCCGGGGGCAACCTGGACGAGTTTGCCTTTTTCGACCGCATAGCCATCAATATAGCCGGTGACACTCATAACGGTCACCATCGGCTGGGTGGAATTACCAGCAACCGGGCTAATGGCCCAGTTATATTTGAGGGGACTGCCCAACGGACTAGTCGGCGCCTCGGCATCAATACCATATTCGCGGATAGCGGCATTTTTAGCGTACTGGTACACATAGCCAACGGCTGAATAGTCGCGGAAGTCGTCTTGTTCCCAGATAACATAAAGATTTTCGACAGATTCAATCGGGCAGAGTTCATACTTCTGCTCATCTTCATTGTAGTAGGCCTTGAGCGCAGCGGTACCCACGGCACTGGCACTCTCAGCCAGGTCTTGCCAGAACGAAAAGCCACCATTGTCTTCAATAATCGCGCGGAAAAAGTCTTGGCGGGCTTCAGCGTACTGCTTAGCCTTCTTATTCTCCATGAGCAAACGTTGGCGCTCTTGGTCATCTTCGACGGAGCTCAGGTCTTGGGAGTTATAGGTGCTAATCGGGTGAAACCCACGGCCCATAAACTGGTCACGGTGGATTTCAACGACCCGACGGAGCCAGTTGACGGGTGTTTTATCATGCCCGGCGGGGACTTTAATCGTTTTGTCGATACCCTTACCGTAAATATACTCGTCGCGTTCGGAGATTTCCTGATTACGTTCGGAGATTTCTCCGGAAACTTGGTCAAGCGTCGCGAGGACTTGTTGTATAAATTCAGTTTGTATTGTCTTGTAGGTTTTTGTTTGTTGTTTGTCCACTGCTAGACTACCATTCTATTGTTTGCCACTCTTGTATTTGTTTGATTTGTTGGTCTAGGGCCATCCAGGCGGCTAAGGCTAAGGATATTACCCTGTCTGTAGGTATTTTATCATCATCTTCTTTATAAATCGACAACTGTTGTTGCAAAACAGGGGCATTCTTGGGTATTTTGAGCTCTCGACTGGCGAGCAGCTTTTTCAGGGCCAGGAGAATGTCGGCTTTTTTGATGTTATTATTCTTGGCCGTCGGCCGGTTCTTATTATCGGAGTAGTTAATGCGCGTCGGTTGCCAGGAGCCGTAGCATTTGGTGACAAGCTGAATATCGTAGGGCATATCCTGGTAGAAGCGGGCACTCTCGCCGTTCCAGGTTTCGAGGAGGACGGTAATATTGTGCTCACTCGGGTGCTTATAGCTAGTGTAGAGGTCGATAAAGTCATTGAGGTGCATCTGGGGGCTCTTACTATTCCCCTTGGCGGCCATTTGACGCACGAGGCGGAAAGGTTTCGTGGTAACGTCAACGACACTGACTACAAATTCATCGGTGGCCAGAGCCGTATCGATACCAATGACGTAGCGGTGCCCCTCTTCGTAGCGTAAGCCATCGTCGAGCTCCGGGTCCTGGGCGTCTAAGATTTCGGCGGTGTTGTAGAGCTGGTCACCCCCAAAGACAAACTTACCGTGGAGGACCTGTTCCCGTAGGGGATTGTCAGCGTACATTTCGTACTGGGCCTGAATCTGCTCGGGCGTAAAGAAGGTATTTTCTTCTAAGGAGCCTTCCATGGTGAAGGTTTGATTGCGATTATGGAGGCCGTCTTCGTACATTTCAAAGTGGCGGAGGATAGACGGGCTGTTCTGGTCCGGCGTACTCGGGATATGGAGGTCACCGGTCCAGTCAAAGAGGCGGGGCATAATGTTATTATCGACTTCGTTATCTAAGTGCTGGGAGCGGCCGCCTTCGTCATAGGTAATAAGGCCATAGGGCTTTCCCTGGAGGGAACCACCCTGGTCGGAGCCGAGGGTGCGGTGCTCTATATAGCTATTATTGGCGAAGTACTGAACGCGGGGCGGGGTATTGCTCGTCTGGTCCTTCAGATAGAACCATTCGATTTGGCACTTATTGGTGACCATCCGGCCGTCGGGGAGATTAATCGGGAAGGCGCTGGTCATTATCTGCTCAATGTATTTAAAGACCGGTTCGGTCAGGGCGTACTGCGGGGCAATGTTAGCCGTGCGGTATTCAGCCCGGGTCCAGGACTCTTTGTTGCCATCGCGAATACCAAACTTATAAAAGAGGTACCAGAGCTGGAGACAGGCGACGGTGACGGATTTACCGTAACGGTTAGCCGGGACGAGGAGAAATTTACGGTACTTCTTATTGGGCCAGAGGGCCTGATTGGCAGCCACCTCCATGAGGTAGCGCACCTGGCCTTTATGAAGGGGAATACCGAGGAGCTTGGTAATAAAGATGACGGGGTCGTGACGACCACTACTCAAGATTTCTTGCAGTGAGGTCGGCAGCGTCGTAAGTTGTTGGCGCTTCACCTTCAATAATTCGTCGGTCGTATTGGGCTGCATTAGTGGCTTCTCCTGACGCGAAGTGGTAGACCATCTCCGCGAGTTTAAATTCTTGGTCTTTCTTTTTGAGGTCGATATTGGCTTTGTCAGTGGCGGCCCGCAGAACATCCCGGGCGGTCAGTTTGAGCTCACCGTTCTTGAGCGCTTCTAAGCCCTGCTTCATGGTCTCCTGGTAGATTTCCTCTGGCTGGAGGCTCTCGACCACGGCCACGGGAGCTGGTTTGGCGGCTTGTAAGGCAACGGGGTCCATGGCAATACGCTTGGCGGTATCTAGCGTCTGGTGTTTTTTACAGTGGTTGGCGAGGGATAGGTAGGTAAAGACCCCGGCGGTACTAGAGGTCTTCGTACGGTTGCCGCCGTAGGAGGTAAAGATGTCGGTTAAGGATTCTCCGCCCCCGTCCGGTAGAAAGCGGGTTGACTGGTAGATACGTTTTTTGAGGTCACTATCACCACCGAGAATGAGTCGGCAGACGGTACAGCGTTTATCTGGTTTCCACATATGAGCTTTGTTTTTCGTTTATGGTTTTACTATAGCATAGTCCGTATATGACACAACCCCTCGGTATTGCTACGTTGGGGTTGCGCGTATGTCTGTCTGTGTATTATAATAGCAGTAATAGCGTATGTTTGTCTACTGCTATTTGCGAATTAACAAAAGGGTGCAATTCCCTCACTAGACTTGACTGAATGGCAGTAAGCGGAGAAAAGCTTAGCTAGCATCAGTAATGAGTCCCGAAGACCGGGAATAATCATCAAGCTAGTCTTGTTAATTCTAAGTGCTCTATCATACGCACCTTGCGGGGTAAGTGTAATAGGTATGAACCAAAGACCTCGGGTAAGACCATCTGCGGATACCAGGCTGAACGATAAGCCGTATGATACATCAGCCTTCTTAGGGAGTGAGCATCCTATCCATCTGCTAAGCTATACGAATCTTCTGACGCTTAGTAACGGGGGTAGGGGGGAAGTGTATCTAAACATAAGAACTAAAAGTCATACCCTAACGTGTTTCTGGGTTTATATGGATGACCCCCAAGGTTTACTGGGTTCAACCTTATACAATAAACACCCTAGTACCCCCTCCGGGGTGTTAAGGGTGCAACAATCGAAGGTTACTACTTAGGGTTTACAGGTGATGAGTTATATGGTATAGGTAATAAGTGACACCCATAACCTTGCGTTACACCTATTAATCCCCTAGATTTGATATTCATTGTTTAACAGTAGTCTTTATACCCTCTTTGTATCTGTTAGTTATCCACAGTTTATATATATTTTATGGGTATTTTATCAGAATATTATTGACAAGTTTATTAATTTGTAGTAAACTTAAATTAAGATAAGTTAAGAAATTAGTTTATCTTAGCAACAAGTTGATAAAAAGGGTGAACAGCAATACTAACAGGCTTATTGTATGCCCATGACGGTATATAAGCTTAGTAACCCTCTATCACCTTACCAGAGCTTATAGGCTCACTCTAGCGTGTTATACGGGCTACTGTGGGCACACAATCGGGCTACTAATGCGTTAGTACGAGCCTGTAAGCAACAATCTAGTGTGTAACTGGCAATATAAGAACGAGGGATTGCACCCTATAAGATTACGCAACGCGTTCAAACTTCCGCTTATATTGTCAATGCTAATAGCAAAAGCTGTTATTTAAATCCTACGAAACTAGTTTACGTGTTTGATGAGGGGTACAGTGAGTTATTAGCACCAGTTATGCACTAGATGGTGATGTAGCAATTCTGGTCATGTTTTAGGTTGCTATTACAATTATATAAATGTAACGAGTAAAGGGCGTACAAAATGGCAACAACTAAGTTAAGAACTAAAAAAGTGATTGTAAATGTTGGCGGTTGTGTGTGGTGTAAAGACGGCACAATGCAAGGGCAAGTGTTTGATTACGAAAAAAGACATAACTGCAATACTTGCGGTTACTACCAGAATTACAATCAAGAACTAATAGAATATAACCCCAAAACAATGCAAATTGTTTGGAGTTCGGTTAACTAACTAATTAAAGACAAGGGGCTTAATTATGAAAACGAAGAATAAGTTTAAGGCGAGTGATGTTTATAAATATATGGTGGTGGGCAAGCGTGCCAAAAGCGGTGATACATACTATTATTTTAGCGATGATACACCGGAGTTAATGCGCGAAACGTGGCAAGAGTTAAGCGGTCAATATGATGATTATAATTTTTCTGACTTAGAAGAATACTACAACGTGCTTTATACGCTTGTGCAACTTATCAGTGAGCACGAGCAATACGGCGGTAAATTTACTGAAGATGAGCTTTACAGCATTGATTGGGCTGATGACTACCACGGCGAGCGCTTAATGTGGTTATACAACAACCTTAGCAGGGCGAGCGTATACGACAACATCAAGAACAACGGTGCTGATGGTATATATGAGCTAATCGGCGATATGCAAGACTTTAGCAGGGGCGAGCTTGCAAGCTATATTTATAACAACTTTTTAGAGGTATAAACAATGAATAAAGAAGAATTGCAATTTATAGCTATGATGTATGACCAATTTTATAATGGTTGGCACGTGAGCGAAACAGATTTAAAACGATATATAGCAATAGTAAAGCGATTAAAAGATATAGCAAGGCTAGAGGTATAACACTATGAAGGTATTTAATTTTAAAACTAAACGAGTGGTAAATGCCACGCTAGCTTTTAACACTAGAGATAGCAAAGGGCAACAATGGGCGGTTTATCATGCTAACAATGGCTATAAAACGATATTTGTACCTATTTATGGTGATTATGCAGAAATAGGGCAAACATTTAGAGATAAAGAGAAATATAACCATAGTGGCGCATTATTGTGGATAGATAGGGCGCTAGTATGAACTATAAAGACAACCTACTGTTAGCAGTCTTGTTAACGGTGTTTATATTATCTGGGTTTTTAGACTAAAGGAGACAATAAGATGGCTTATAAAGTATCAATAGAATTTGGGTGTGTGTATAGACTAAATAAAGATGGGCAGCTAGAGTGGGCGCCATTATATAAAAACGGGTTGTTTGATTTTGATGAAGAGGGTGGAGTAGTGGAGCGCCCGAATGATGAAGTACCAGAATGGTATTACGAACAAGTAGTTAGCGACTTAGGGGGCAATCATGCGTAGAAGTGACTATAACCTAGTAGCAATTGGCTTGTCGCAAGCATTGAATGAATGTCGGCGTGAGCCGGTCAGTGGGGTGATACTCGCCATCGACAGCATGTGTGAAGTGCTAGGGCGTGACAATCCGAACTTCAACCCCCTATTGATGGTGCAAACAATAGAGATGTATACCTTGTTGCCGGTGCTAGAGCGTGCCGGTGATAAGCTAGACGAACTTAAAGACAAGTATAGCCGTGTACCGGCAGAAATAACGGAGTTCTAATATGATTGGGGTAATTATCCTGCTTACATGGGCAAACATACTGCTTGCGCTGATATTGCATGAGCTTGTAACACTAAAGAAGGAGTTATTAAAATGAAGTATCTAACAAACCCGTGGTTTGTGTTAGCAGTGTTTAGTGTGGTGTTGTTTGTAGTCGTACAAATTGGGTGTGGGTATGCGGTGAAATGGGCAGTTGAGGGCATTGAAACCGTGCCTGTGACGTATACAGGAGCCTCTGAGGGCGTTTTAATCGGCGAGACGGTAGAATACCCACCTTGTGAGGTTGAAGGCTTAGAATACGTCAGTGGGTGGTGTATAAAATGAACGACCAAGACATGGATATGCTCATAGAACAGGAAATGATAAGGCTCGATAGCCCGTGGGAGGACGCATAATGCAAATAAGTCGCTTAACCCCGTGTCAAGTCTTGACTATAAAGCAGCCACGCTATAAAGACCGCGTTGTGATGCTTGCCTGTTATAAGGTAGGTGACCACAACAAAATCGTCTTCACCCATGCTAAAGAGATGCCCGGTGCCTACTATGTCAGCGGAAAAGTGGCAAGAAGTTACCCAAAAGAAACAAACGGTTCAATTATGTGCTTTTCAGTACCGCTCCATGAGCTAGAACCCTTGGAGGTCGTATGAGCCACGATACCAACGTCAACGTATTAGAAACCGCTGCGGAGCTGATTGACCGCTTAGAAGGTACCAAGTCAGTTGAGAGACTTATTAGTGCGGTGGAGAGTGGTGACCTAGAGGAGGTGTACTACCAAAATATGGCACTTATGAAAGCCTACGCCCACGACATTGTGAGGTATGAGCCATGATAGTCCTCTTCTATCTCATCTTTGTTGTCAGTCTTATCGGCTGGCTACTTGGTAACACGGACCTCGGGCGCACCATCTTTTATAGTCGCCTGCCGAAAGACAAATACTATAGTCAGAGTCAAGCCCCCCGGTTTTTCATTCCGGTGACGTTTGCCACAAGTAATAGTCAGGTTATAAAAATCCGTCATTTAGGCAATCCGGCCAAAGACCTCGCCCGTGATATAGAAATCATCACTGATGGGGATATACGCGCCGAAAGCTGGCGGGGCTATAGTTATCGACAAATAGTCAGCCACCTCACACCTGCCCAAATCAACGATATTAAGCAATTAAGGAGTTTTCTCAAATGAGTGTAAAAGAACAACCAGAAAAGGCCCTGTTTAACGGACCGAAGACAGCTGAATACCTCGACCTCATGGACCTTCTCAATAAGTACCGTATTTTAACCGGCTTAAGTTGGCATGATTTTATCATGGTTGGCTTCAGCTTTATGATACGCGAGGACAATGAAGACCTTGCGGATGCCTGCTTAACCTATGTGAAGAACCGACGTGGCCCGGGGCGACCCAAAGGCCAGTCCGTAAAATCTAATCTCCAACGAATGGGGGTCAATCCACAAGATGTCACCAACAACTATAAGTAGAATATTATAATAATATTAGAATATTAAAGGAGTAAATTGTGAAAAAGACAGATACAGAAGTAAGTCATAAAAAGCCACTCGTAGATGTGCTCGCCTTCTGGTTCGTACAACTCGCACTAGCCGTCGCCGCTGTAGCCGGAATTAAGTTTTACCTTCAGCCGGTTGATGAAATTTTAGCTAATGTGTTCGCTATCAGCTTTGTGGCATGTATTTTATACATTACCTACCGCAACCGCTAGAGGTGTATAATGAAAAGTACTAAACGAGGACAAAAAGCTTCTACTAAGAAGCAGATTGTGAAACACCAAAACACTAAAAGAGTAGCGATAGCTTTACTACTCGCACTTATAGGAACAGTAGTTTACTACCAAGCCTATCAGTACACCCACCAGGCAAAACTAGAGCGACAATTCAATCAGGTACGCCAGGAGGTTGAAGCAAAAGATAAGTCGTTGTTGCAGTCGAGCAAAGAACGTCAAGAACTCGAAAAGAAACTGAAAGAGCTAGAAGCGCAGCTACAAGCCAAGCGTGCCGAACAGGCCCGTGTTGCAGCGCTCACCCAGCAACGAGCGAGTGCCGCTCGCGTACCCGTTAGTGGAACCTGTGCTGAATGGATAGCCGCCGCCGGAATTAGTGATGTGGCCAGTGCCGCAGAACTCATCAGGCGTGAAAGTGGCTGTAACCCGAATGCTATTAATCGTAGCAGTGGTGCCTGTGGCGTCGCCCAAGAACTCCCCTGTGGGAAATCTGGGTGTGCCCTGGGTGATGGCGCCTGCCAAGTACGTTGGATGAACGGTTATGTGTCGGCACGGTATGGCTCGTGGGCTAATGCTGTGGCTTTCCACGACCGCAACAACTGGTACTAATGTATTACTAAAGGAGTAAACTATGAGTATATCGATGGTTAAGGGGCTTATTTATTGCCCACTACATGACACGTATTTAATTAATTGCAAAGGAGCACATGATGAAGGACGTCGCTAAGGCTATTTTTTGGACCATCCTCACAGTCGGCATCGGCATCTGGTTCGTTTATCAGTCCTGGGCCTGGTTCTTTGAATATAAGAGCCCCCAGATTGACGTACAACCAGTTACTATACAAAGTAAAGCCACTCATTTACAGGACTTTTATCCGATGACTGATAGACAGTTCATACAGCCTGCCAAACAAATCCAACAAACGAGCGTCACGCAAGAATCAGTACCTACTCGCTACATACAACCGGATACTGAGAGTACGGAGTTTGTAGATAGCTGTACGCCAGCCGAGTGGGAAGCCATCTACCGTGAACGAACCGAGCTAGAGTACCTTATCAGCCTGAAACCAGAGCTCGCTACGAGTAATGTCGTGAGTACCCGTTTAGCTGAATTACAAAATGCTTGCCAGGAATAAAGACTATGAAGTACAATACTACCGACAGTCTAGGTAAGGCTCACGATGGCCGCTTGGGGACTATAAACAGCCAAGCCTTAACAAATCGGGTATGGGTGTTCCCGCCTCAGAGGGAAACGGTCCGGGGAGTATCGGTTAAACTCCAGCACTTTTACAAGGTAGGATATGTATATGTCAGTTGAGAAACATCTCAATGATATTGATTTTCGTAGTCGTGGAGACCGTTCGAAGAACGCAGTACCAGATTTTATTATGTGGTATGAAACATTAATAGAACGGCCCTATTCACCGGAAAACCAAGCACAAATACGTATGTTAAGTAGTGTCCTATGGTACCTATTACCAAAGGCAGACTACAAAAGACTTACATCCCGCAAATGACTTTAACGATACTATCCGGCTCCGTTGGCTTATGAGGTACCCCATGGGCCGGAGGCCTAGTAACTATACAAAGTAAAGTAACTATGAATATTTATATAGAAAAAGTAGACGATAGTAAGCAAGTAATTACTCCTGGTATGGCCGCTAAGCTGCGGAATGCCTGGACTATTCGTCATACTGACCAGCTGAGCCAAGCACAGAAAGACTATTTACAGACCATTAAGAAAGTACACTACTCACCAGAGCAGGTTATTTGCTTTCATCACTACACGCTTGATAAGACGCTCACCATGCGCATTAACAAGCTCTATGTTTTACGCTGTGCGTATTGTAATAACACCTATACGACGGACCATAAACCAGAATAAGTATTGACAATCTTACATCTATTATGCTAGACTACCGTCTAGGAATAACAATTAAAGGAGCACGTCATGGGCAACGTAACCAAGCAGCAGAAGTCCGCTTTTGAGGACTACAATCTCTTGCTACTTAAAAAACATATCCGAGAAACTCTCCAGACAATGATAGAGACACGAGAGAATGAATTACTCTTGTCGGATAATAACGAACAACTCAACCAGCAGTATTTAGGCTATCGCATGGCCCTTGAAGACCTCTACTATGGCCTCTATGACCAAGTCTTGCCTGAACCCGTTTACAAGCCGGTTACCGTCTACGAGAGCGAAGATGTTTTCTAAGACAACTATTACGGCGGACGTCTTACGTGGCTATCTGGAAACTATCCCCAAGACGCATACACCCCAA
>JACCDR011344119.1_pt1 | contig 44133 bp, 59 predicted proteins | sample 7446431 | NCBI WGS metagenome assembly JACCDR01 (sample SAMN15323443, study PRJNA562643) | freshwater metagenome | isolation source: river surface water | place: USA:Blue River Watershed | collected 2017-08-17
AATTGGCTGGAATATTTTTAGGGTAGGAAATATTTATATGGGTCGAGAGCGTAGCGAGGTAGGGTAACTACCCATTATCATTCACATATATAGCCGTAAAGCTCCCTGCCATGTCGGGCCCACCCCCACCCCCTCCCCCCTGCTTTAAGGTATTAATAAACAAATAAAGCAATAAAATAACGCTTATGTACACGCTATATATGGTGTATGTGGTTATAGTGCATAGGCTTGTATGCTTGCCACCACTGTTAATAAGGGTCTGAAAATGTATCTTGTACGACTGTGCTATTTAGCGTAACAGCCGTGTAGGGTACAGCACCAAATGAATTAGCGTAACACAGGGGCTCTATGTGCGTTACAGGGGCACTTATTCCAGCACCGTCTCAATAGTTAAGTTTAAGTGCTTGGATTCGCTACGCTGTACAGCCTTGCCCCTCAAGTGGTCAATGACAAACTGTGAATTTTTCGTTGCAATGCGTTCGTCGGCACTATTAACCATCTTGCCTACCCTTTGTATTGCATCCTTACCTATCTGTTGCATGCTGTCTTCAATAAAATCTATTGCGTTTTCGTTTTGCATTTCTTCACGCTTTTTCACGATGCGCCATGCTCGCTGATGTGGGGCTAGTCTTGTTGACTCCAATTTCCGCACTGCTGCGCTTCCGTTGCCCTCTTGTAACTCTTGCAAGGTGAAGTCTGCTATTACTTTTGGTGTTATTCGCTTGTATGCCATATCGCTATTTTAGCATAATAATTAAGCCGTTTGGGGCGTTGTGTAGTTTTAGCATTGTGATGCTATTGCTACACTGTGGGGCTTTTGGGCTGTTTGATTGTTAATATTGCCGTGTTTTATTACTTTAATTATAGCACAACTAACAGGGGTATAATGTTGTAATATTGTAATAAATGGCACTTTTGGGCTTATAGTGTATTGACTTATGGGCTTATGGCGTGTATAGTTATGGGTATCGTAAGCAACACGGCAAGCGATAAACGAAACGGCACAAGTAAGCAACTGGGCGCAACTCCCACAAGTCAAATACTAACAGGGCTTATCCACCGAATCGACTACAGGGAACAAATACAGGTGTGATGCGATTAAATAAAACTATCGGAAACGCATCCGCAAGCTATCCGAGCCTGTACCCACCAAATACAAAAACAACAAAAGAAAGGCAATATAATGTTAGTGAAAGTAGGTACACAGTACAAATTCAAACAGGTTACATTCATTCAATACAGCAGCAAGCGCATCAATAAGCGACTTATTGCAATCAAAGTTAAATAATCTAATCGTACTTTTGGCAAGCGTGCAAGCGCCTTGTTACATCTGACGAAAACAGGAGACAAATTACAATGTTGAAAACTAATAGCAAGCAAGTAAAAGAGGCTTTAAAAGCCCATGTGCTAGAGCATTTTACTAAAGATTATGGATGGGATTCTGACGATACTATTGCTAATCTTAAAGACCAAATGAAAGCCTTTGACTACTTACCTACAGCTTACGCTGGTGGTGTTGAGATGGCGCAAGGCGGAACATTCCTAGTTTACTACGGTGAACAGAGAGAGTTTTTAGAAACCCTTTTGGAGCAGACCGAAGACGAAAGCAACAAATATAGCAATGACAAAGTTTTTAAAACTTATGTCCACCTGATAGCACGAACAGTAGCCGAATTGGTGGAGGCTTAAAGATGTACAAAGCATCATACGCAAACGGCGAAAAATGGTTTGAGTGGATTAAAATGGAGCCTAGCGCATACAGCACATACAGAGTTAATGGCGATGGTTCAACTACACATTTCGATGTGTACCGCACCAAAGGAATGGCGAAAAAGTGGGTTCAATTTATGAATGACAATTACGCCACAGAGGGCGGACGCGAAAAAGTTTTCAAGTCATCAGACGCACACGAATTTTTAAGCAAAGCCACTTACCAGAAAATGAATCAAGATGAATCTGGTTATCCCTTGTGCCCAGTGTACAAAGAAAAAGTGTTACCAGATGAAAAGGACCTGTGCAGCTTGTGCGGTCAACATAGCGCCTCAGTTACGACTAATGGCGAATGGGCCACACTCAAACAGTTAGATTTAGTATCAACTATTCCGTTCTAATTATAGCAAATTAACAGAGGTAAATACACTATGAAAGCATCAACAATTCAATGGCACCTAGCACGAGACAATCAAGTTAAACTAGCCAAATTTTGCGAGAAACACCGCACAAAGCAAGAGGTTACAACAAAACCATATCTGTTTGAAGATGGCAATAGCTATTTCAACATTACCTATTACTTTGACAATGGCGGATGGATTGAAGTTGAACTGCAAGCGGGTGACACAAAAAGTTACACTGTTGCGGACCATTTCCAAGTGGCAGACTACAGGCTGGAGGCGACGGCATGAAACCAAATAAGCACACACGAAAAACACCTTGCCCCTCTTGTGGGGTAAAGTGTGGCAGCAGACACAGCAAATGGTGCGCTTGGGCCTACACGAAACAGTCGGACCACAAGACAAAGCAGCACACACCGCTTACAGTTAAAATCAAATCAATATGGCAAATAATGAGGAGTAAATAATGAGTTTTGACACATCACACACAAGCTGGGCTAATATACTAATCAGCCTAGTGCGACACAAAATCGTGGGGCTAGTGAAATAATGAAAATGAATAAGAGACTGAGGCCCTTGCAAATTTTGGAAATAGCGTGGGGCTGGGTAGTGGTACTGGGTACACTTGCATTCATATTTTTAACCATCAGGAGTTTAATCGGATGAAAGAAGCAGAAAAATTTAAAACATGGCTTACAAAGCGTGGGGCTGTAGTGCTTGACCCCACAAATCAGTGGGAAGTGGTACGGTTTAAGACAGTCAACGGCGTATCGGTTGTATACACCAGACAAAATGGCCACCTGACATTCACAGGCGAAAGCGAAGAGGCATACAAAGCCTACAAGGGTAACAAAGTTTGGAAAGCTGTTGACCGCAAGCGCAAAGCTATGCGAGCACACAAAGCAAAATTGGCAGCACGAGACGGCAAGAAATGTTTCTGTTGCCTTGCAAAACTGGGGTTTGATGAGCTTACTATTGAGCATATTCTCAGCTTTTCGCATGGCGGTACAGACAACGATAACAATTTGTGTTTGGTGTGCCAGCCTTGCAATAAACTCTTGGGCAATAAGCCAGTGGCTAGAAAAATAGAGATGATTATTCAGAGGCGACAAGGGTTTGGCACTCTTGATGAACTTGGTGGGTATAGTGAATTTGCAATAGTTGACCCGAAAGCATTTGCGAAGGTAAAACCACCAAAAGACAATCCGAATATCATCATCGCAGCTACACCGCAGGGAGACAATCATTTTTCTCACCTGTTCAGGTTTGGGAGAAGAAGATAATGTTTACACTCAGGCCATACCAAAAAGAAATGGTGGATGTTGCGGTGAAAGCACTGAAAAACAGCGACAAGCCATTCATAATTCAGGCAGCGACTGGTGCTGGTAAGAGTTTGGTTATTGCTGCAATATGCCACGAGCTTGACGACCATGTGCTAGTGCTACAGCCCAGCAAAGAATTGCTGGAGCAAAACTACTCGAAGATGAAAGCCTTCGGTATTGACGATGTGAAAATATATTCTGCATCAGCTGGTTCAAAAGAGATTGGCAAATATGTTATGGCCACTATTGGTTCGATATACAAAAAGCCTGAATTGTTTCAGCACTTCAAGTATGTGGTTATTGATGAGGCCGACTGTGTGAACCCCAAAGAAATGAGCAGTATGTACAGTAGTTTTCTGCAAGCCATTGGCTGCACGAAAGTGTGTGGGCTTACGGCTACACCGTACAGGCTAACCCAAAAATATATTCAAGAGGGTGAAGCGCTGTACTACACCACTACGCTCAAAATGATAAACCGCATCAGCTATCCAACATTTTGGAAAGATATAAAATACAAAATCGAGACGCAAGACTTGATTGACCAAAAGTTTTTGTCACCGATTAAGTATTTTGTGGAGAGTCCCGACACTAGAGATTTAAAAGTGAACAGCACTGGGGCCGACTTTACGGTTGAAAGCCTTGAGAAGTTCGGACAAAAGAGAGTGGCTAGAATTTGTCAGGCCATAGAGTATGCCAACACTAACCACAAGCGAGTGCTGGTATTTTGTAGTTCACTGGGGCAAGCAAATAGTGTGCTGGATTCTTTTGGAGCATCAAAGATAACGATTAAGCTTGTCGATGGCAAAACACCAAAGAAAATCAGAGAGGACTCAGTTGCCAGCTTTAAGAGTGGGCGAACGAAAGTCATGTTGAATGTTGGGGTATTTTTAGCAGGGTTCGATGTGCCTGAGTTGGATGCCATTGTTTTTGCGCGGCCAACACTGAGCCCACGAGTGTGGTATCAGGCGATTGGTAGAGGTGTGAGGCTTGACCCAAATTATTCAGAAAAAATACTGCATGTCTACGACTTGGTGGGTGTCACCAAACAATTAGGCAGGGTCGAAACATTGAGGCTTGGCGTTGAAGATGGCTATAAATCAACACTTGAGTCGGAGGTTGGCAGACTCGACGAAGTAATGCTATCGAAATGGTTTGTTAAAGACAGGCCCAAATTTGTGAAAGGAGACAAATCGTGAAAAAAACCAAAACCTACAAGGAGGTTGTAAAAATCCTTGAAATGAATGACCAGTCGTCAATGACTGGAGTTACTCCGAGAGACAGCGACAAAGAGCTGATAATTCAGATATTGCAACGCATACATGGGCTTGGCCTAAATGCTGAGCAACTAGGAATTATGCGGAGTGTGAACTTCGAGAGCATTACCAGATGTCGCCGTAAGTTACAAGAAAATGGGGAATATTTGCCGTCACCTGAAGTAGCCAAAAAGCGAAGGCTTAAAGGCTACGAGGTCGAACAGGTTGCGCCGAGTGAAAGCGCAGCAGGATTGCAAAGAAGGATTGAAGAAAATGCGTAGATTTTTTGAAGGACTGGTTATTATGCTAACAGAGATAATCTTGGGTACTTTTTGGTGCTTTGTGATGATACTGGGAGCAGTGGGCATGTGGTTTATTTTCTATATGCTAGTGACTGGATTCATGCGTTAGACGCTATATGTAGCGTAGTGACAATAAGTTGCGAAAGTGGTACATTTAAAAGAAGTTTGAGTCGTCGAATTCTCAAACCAAAATTAAAAAGCCCCTTGTTGTAGCAAGAGACTTTTCTATAGTCGTCGAATACAGACACTATAGCATTAGCCCCTCAAGCAGTCAAGGTAGTAAGAAAGAGAGGGTAAAAAATGGAAGATAATTTAGAGAGGCCGAATTATTACGCTGTAATACCAGCCGATGTTCGGTACTCCAAAGCTATTAGTGCTAGTGCTAAAATTCTGTACGCAGAAATTACAGCCCTATGCAATAAAACTGGTACATGCTGGGCTGGCAACAAGTATTTTGCTGGGCTTTACGATGTACAACCAACTAGAGTTAGTGAATGGGTACGACAGCTCGAATCCGCTGGATTTGTGACCACCAAAGTAAATAAGGTGGCTGGGAATAAGAGGTACATCAGACTGACTACCCCTATTCTGGAAAAGCAGAAGAGCTATAGTGAAAAAGCAGAAGTCAATAATATTAAAACTAATAATAAATCTTATGTGGAGTTAGAAAAGAATCTTCTTGTTTTGGTGAATGAAGTAACTGGCCGTAATTTCCGTACGTTGCCTGAGCGTGGTGTAAAGAAAACTCTTGATGCTTTTTCTTTGGTGGAAATAGAATCCGCGCTTCGCGCTCTCGTGAAAGATGATTGGCATAGTGAAAAAATTAAAGAGTTCAAAATTGATTACCTGATACGCTCTACCACAATCGACAAATTTTTGGGTCAAGCACCAAAACCAGTGGACAAATCAAGGCTAGAAGCTGATATTGCCGAAGAAGAACGGCGAGCGGAGGAGTTCAGGCGTGGCAATCTCTAAACAAATTGTCTACATTGGCGATTTTGCAGATGAAGCTGCAAAGATGCGCGACAGCTTCGGCAGGACTGACCGCTTCAGCACTGGCCACTCAAAGCTTGATGAATACCTTGGACACGGTTTTGGCCGCAAAGATGGGTACGAGGTTGTACTGCTCTACGGTGCTACTGGAATCGGTAAATCACTGGTTGCCCTAAATTTTCTAGCACAAGCAATAATTGCTGGAGAACAGGTAGGACTGATGATTTTAGAGGATGACATGGCAGATGCTTCACTGCGCCTCAGTTATATTCTTGGCGGGTCCAACTATGAAAAAATGAACGCCAAAAATAATGTCAGGTGCATACCGAGGGATGCTTTAATGAAGTCGTGGAAGCTTGACGATTTACTGGCAATGGTAGAAGAGTGGTTTGACTCTGGCATAGAGGTAATCTTACTGGACCATTTGCAGTTTGCATTCGAGGGTGCTGAAAGCATCAAGGGTGAAAACGAATATGTTGCCCAAAGGGTTTTCATGCAGAAGTTGAACCAACTGATGAAAAAAAATAAGAAAACAATTATTTTAGTCAGTCATGTGAACAAAGACAATGGGAGCAAGGGCATGAATAAAATAGTTGGTTCTGGTGCGATTGCTCAGGCAGCCACCAAAGTAATAGAGGTTGGTCGTGACAAGGACAATGGGGACATTGTGCTGCACATGCGTAAGAGTCGTTTTACTCGCACGCCTGGCCACGACTATCACATGAAATTTATAGGAACTAAAATGGAGTCAGCTCTATGAAAGGAGATTTCCCAGATGATACATTTACCGAAGGAGACGTACTCAGGTGTCTCGACCAAGCGGGGCTTAAATACAAAACAGGACATCGTTACATACTATCGCAATGCCCGACCCACGAAGACGAAAACCCTAGTGTCCAAATTTATAAAGATGATTGGTTTGTCAACTGTCATGCAGGATGCGGCAGATACCACATTACTAAGGCATTCCCAGGGCTTCGGGAACACGGAAGAAGTTATGAAGTACCAAGAAAAGCAAATAAGGCGAAACCGATGACTGAGCACAAATACAAAGTCTACGATTTGATGCACGAGTGGGAGCAGTTACCAGAAATACCACGCGACCACAAATTTAAAACCATACCACTAGAAATTCTGGATGGTTTAGGTTGGCGCTGGGATGAGTACAAGCATAGCTACTTTATCCCCTATTTCAATATGACCAGAACGCAGATACCTTTTGGCCAGTGGCGACACTTGCAAGGTGATAGGCGGTTCACATTCCTACCAGAAGCAAAACCAATAGCTTACGGCCTATGGAATTTGGACGGAAATCCTAAATTGTTTGTAGTGGAGGGAGCGAGTGATTGTGCGGTGCTGGATTATGCTGCTGTACCGTGGATAGGGATGCCCTCAGCCGCTTCTGCGACCTTAATGCAGGGTCTTGGTCGTTATTGCAAAGAAAATGCAATACAGCTCGTGTACGCGGGTGATAATGACCAAGCTGGAGACAAGTTGCGTGATGCGTTGGATGAAATAATGCCGTACCGAGTGTGTCAGCCACCAAAAAAGTACAAGGACTGGGGAGATTTTCTGGTTGGTGAGGGCATAGAAGCTGTGCAGAATTATTGCTTCAAGGAATTATTCCCACAGGAATATCCCAGTACACCAGAAGAAGCAAAAACCGCACTGGAAAAGGTACAAGATGTTTTCCCTGGTGCGGTGGAACTTAAAATTGTAGGCTCACAGGAGATAAGTAAGGAGCAAATCGTCGGTGAGCCTACAGCACTATTTTAACTTGTGGACAAACTAATTGAAATAGGTCTTGACTTTGGGCTTATTGCGTGATAGCATAAAAGTAATGCAGTAAGGAGCATCTAATGTTTGAAGAAAAAAATATGGTAGGGTTCAAAGAAGAAATTACCGACATCCTAACGGCTGAAGGTATTCGCTCAGGCGAGTTTAAAAAAGGTCAGATGCTGAAGTTCGAATACGAAGGTAGCCAGACCTGTATCAAGATTACTCGACTCGACAAAAAGAATGGTCGAGCATGGGGTGAGCACATTGAACCAGTAAACAATAATATTGCTCTTAGTCACTATGGACACAATCTCGATGCTACTGAAGAAGCTATCCGCCAATATCGTGTGCCCTACTGTACTGATTGTGAGACACCAGTCAGCCTTGAAGCAACTCCTGAAGGTAAGCGTAAAGTAGAAACTAGAGAGGAGAATACCCTTGAAGACGGCACCGAAATTGAGTAGTTGGAGCTGGAAGAGCATCTATGATGTTTATGCTATTTTAGGTAAACAAATGGGTGAGCACGAGGCTATAAAAAAGCGCTGCAACATTCCCTCAAGCATACAGATATATTTCTCAGACCACGACAATGTATTCATCCTGAGATTTTGGCAAGAAGTGAACCGCATAGAAGCACAGCTCAGAGCGCTGGACAAAGAGATTGCGAGGCGCAATAAGCTAGTAGGTGTGATATGAGCATGCTTGCAATGGGTGATGTGGCCGATGAAGACATCCAGATTATTATTGCGGTTGCCGCCAATCTTGCTAAAAGAACCCCACAGTTCCAGCTCAATTTGCCGAATAATGTGGTACTCACCAACATAGCGGATGCAAAGTTTATGATGCCAGGGGTGGACTTCATCAAGCAGACTCACCAAAAGATAGGCGAAATAGATTTGCAGACAGAACATATTTTGGTGATGCCCAGCTCGGATTTCACTTCGCGGGTAAAGATTGGCAGTATGTTTGGCATGGATATGTATGCCGACCCAGCTTGCCCGAAGGATAAGTTTTTAATAGAACAGAAGAAAGAGGAAATATGAAAAAAGTAAGCGACAAATTATTAAACTGGGCATCTATCATCGAGCCCAACACTGAGGCTCAGGCCATAATGACCAGCAACATGCCGTTTGTGCATCCACACTTGGCACTAATGCCAGATGCTCATCTTGGCAAGGGTGCGACAGTTGGTTCTGTAATTCCTACTAAGGGTGCAATTATGCCAGCTGCTGTTGGTGTGGATATTGGTTGTGGAATGATTGCTGTACGCACTCAGTTCACCAAAGAAGACATCGGCGACAAGGACTTAGGCGTTTTGAGGCACTCTATCGAGCGTTCCGTTCCACTCTCCGCTGGTAGCTACAACCGCAACATTACAGATACGGCTCAGGCTCGTATCAATGCCCTTGAGACAATGGCCGAAGGAAAGCTTGAGTTTTACAACAAGCTCACTCGAACCAACTGGAAATACCAGCTTGGTACGCTTGGCTCTGGCAACCACTTCATCGAAGTGACGCTTGATGAGCAAGACCGTATATGGCTGTTCCTACACTCTGGCAGTCGTGGTATAGGTAACTCGATTGCGATGCACCACATTAAAATTGCACAGAATCTTATGAAGAAGTATTTCATAGAGTTGGCCGACCCAGACCTATCTTATTTGGTGGAAGGTACTCCTGAGTTCGACGAGTACATATTCGATTTACACTGGGCCCAGCACTTTGCATTGTTGAACCGCGAAGAAATGATGGACCGCGTAGTGAAGGATTTCAGTCACTGGATGGGTATACCTGTAATCCGCCAAGAAGAAGTAAACTGCCACCACAACTTTACGCAAAAAGAGCATCACATGGGACAAGACTTATGGTTGTCTCGTAAGGGCGCTATAAAAGCTGACTTGGGTCGTGCTGGCCTGATACCAGGCTCTATGGGCACAGCCAGTTATGTAGTGGAAGGCAAGGGCAATAGAGCGTCATTCTGTAGTTCTCCGCATGGTGCTGGTCGTATTTTTGGCCGCAATGCTGCCAAGGCAAGGTTCACTATGGAGGATATGGACGAACAGATGAAGGGTGTCGAATATAACCGCTCACCAGCATTTCTCGATGAGATTCCTAGTGCCTACAAAGACATCGACATTGTAATGGAAGATGCCAAGGACCTAGTCGAGATTAAACACACACTGCGTCAAATTGTGAATGTGAAGGGTGATTAGCCATAATCTGCTTGACATCGGGCTTATTGTGTGCTAACCTGTTAATAATAACGAAGTAAGGAGCGTGAATATGAGTTACTACTACGACCACGAAGAAGAATGTGCGGAACGTCGCATTGATTCTGATTTGTCGTACAATGCCGAATATAATGATTTGGCACCATTCCGACTAGAGGATGTCGCCTATGTATTAGCAGCATTAATGGGTGAAAATGATGGTCCAGATTTCCACTGGATTGTCGCAATGAAAGACCATACTTACGCTTATGTAAGCGGTGGGTGCGACTACACTGGCTGGGACTGCCAAAGTGGTGGTAGCGCAGAGATATTTGTCTCATTGCGTGAAGCTATGAGCGCTGTTGAAAAGAGCAGCAGTCCAGAGATTCGCAAATTACTAAAGCAACAATTAACTGGCGAGAAATCGTTCGGAGAGGCTACACCAAATGGCATTTAAAGATATAACCAAGGTTCTATACGACGGCAAAGTAAAACTCGACTATAAGGACGGCAACCACGCCTACTATGTTCGAACTCGTGAAAACTGGGACATCTCACCAGAAGATACAAAAGCATGGAGTAAAACTTCTCGCCCTATGGGAACTACTACGCTGCTTGGAAATACACTAGAAAAGTCTGGCCTGATGAACTACTCGCTTAATAAGGCAATGATGTGTCTGTTTGGCTTCTACGAGTTCAAGGACGACAACGGTGAGCGCAAAATTGGCTACTCTAAGAAGGGTGAGCAAATCCTATGGGATAACGACAACCTCAAGCCTCTCAGCCGTGAAGAAGCGCTAGAAGTGCTCTCATACGGCTCAAAAGCCTCACAGCGTCACACACAGAAGGGCGCAGACATTGGTTCTGTAGTGCATGATGCAATCGAGCAGTATGTGCTTGGCCACACTAATAACCCTGAAATCCCTAGTATCGAATCAGTATTCGACATTGGCGAACAGTACATGTGGAATATCAAAGAAGCTATCACGGACATCAACTCACCAGAATATGAGCAAGCTATGGAAGATTTCCCTGGCGATGTTGAAATGGCAAAACAAGCCTTCAACCAGTTCGTTATTTGGTGGGAAGCTAAGAAGCCTAAGCTTTTAGGTGCTGAGCAAATTGTCTACTCGATGGAGCACAACTATGCTGGTTCATTTGACGGCCTTATAGAACTTGACGGCAAAATCATGCTCTGTGACTGGAAAACTAGCAACGCAAGCGCTAGTGAGTCTGCTTGCTCTCCGAACGGTGTCTACTACAGTTACTTCATCCAATCTGCTATGTATGCCGCTGCGCTCATAGAGATGGGTGTGGTAGACCATGTAGACGAACTGATGATTGTATCGTGTCGTAAAGATGGTAACTTTGACACGGTTACCACTGCCGACATCGGTATGGACACTCAGGAGTGTATCGAATGGGCCGTAAGCGTAATAAAGTGCTTTAGGTTTATGGATAAAGCAAAAACTGGCCTATGGGCATTCGGTAAGGCTACTGGTCGAGTAGTAGAAAAAGTAAAGAAAACTAAGGAGGCTAAGTAAATGGGTAAAAAAGTTAAAGGTATCATCGTAAAAAGGCACTATTTAGAAACTAACGAGCGCATGTATTTCGCAACAGCTGAAGAAGTATTGAACCATGTCAAGAACCACCCACAGATGAGTTTTGACGACAAGACCTCACTGTTGGCGGATGGCACTCTCGATAAGAACTTCGAAGAGCAAAGCGTTAAAGTTGTACTAACCATAGGAAAGGACGAATAATGTCAGTAAAACCAATTAAAGCATCAGTAGGTGGCGGTGGAGATTTCGAACAAACGCCAGCTGGTGTCTATCTAGCTCGCTGTTACAAGATGGTTGACATCGGTACACAGCAAGTTGTTTCGAAGAAGTTCGACACCAAGGAAGTACGACAGGTTATCTTGTACTGGGAATTGCTGCAAGATGATGATGGTGCGAAGGTTGCCATGGAAGATGGCCGACCATTCAGTATCAGCAAGACCTACACGCTCTCAATGAACGGCAAGGCAAACTTGCGTGCTGACCTCAATTCTTGGCGCGGTGTTCCGTTTACGGACGCTGAAGCAGAAGGCTTTGACATCACTAATTTGCTCGACAAATATTGCAAACTGCAAGTCGTGCATAACAAGTCTGGTGACAAAGTTTACGCTAACGTCGGTAGCATTATGACCACCAAGAAAAAGGTTGACGGCATTAATGAAGTTGTTGGCTTCTCTATGTCTGACCCAGACATGGCCGTGTTCAACGATTTGCCAGAGTGGTTACAGAAGAAAATCCGTGAATCAGCCGAGTGGAATGACGATGCTGAAGTAGATACCGAAACAGATGCTCCAGCAGAAGCTGTCGCAGATGACGGTGAAATTGACATCAAAGACGTACCATTTTAATAAGTGAGATGTAGTTTAAGGAGGTGTTGAACTATGAAGAAACAATTAACAGAGAAAACTGTTTACCAGCCGAATGCGCGGGTAAAAGTTACCGTAACCAACAAGCCAATTCTCACCGAAGAGGGCAAAGTTGACCGTTACGATGTTGGTGTAGCAATCAGCTACAACGCTGGCACATACAAAAACAAGCTTTCATTCGGTACAGATGATGACATCGCTCGATTTATCGAGAACATGGATGTCGAAGACCCACAGCAATCACTATTAAGCGAAGAGGAGAAATAATCATGGGACCAGTAAACTATTCACACACCAACTCTAAGGGTGTTACATACCACCTAAATTGCAAAGACGTTACCCTTCGTGGTGGCAAAGTACAGCGTATTTACTACTTCAGTAAAGATGTTCGTGACACTGCTTGTGAACTACCAGAAGGCTTCGTAGTTGGTGAAAACCCACGCAACGGCTTCCTAACAGTAAAGAGAGGTTAATCATGGTCACAAAATCAAACGAAACAGTATGGAAGCACTTCAATGTGCAACCCCTAAGTTGCCACAACAACCTTGATGGTGAAAACCCTACAGGTGGTGGCGTGTATGACGACCTACACAGTGAGCCAAAACTCACTATCGAATGGCAGGATGGCCCACGAACGCCAGATGCAGAGGGTAACCTTGCACCTTCTAATGGAGCTTTTGTAGAAGATGTCATTTATGCCGCTCTACAGCGCCTTCAGTTCTTCCAAGAGAGCAAATACAAGACTCGTGAGAACGCTATCGCTATCACTAAGCTGGAAGAAGCACTTATGGTGCTCAACCTACGCCGACTTGACAGAGCAAATCGTAGCGTTGAAGGTAAGCACGAGGTCTAACATGAAGACATTACTGGTAAAGGCCACGCTTACCCGCATGAGCCGTGTCAAAGACAGCTCGGTGAATATCTCATTCAACACAATGGAAGAGGTCAGCTCAGAAGAGTTCACTTTGATGGACCAGTATTTCAAGCAGAATGGGTGGCTTGCCTTCAAAATGAACGAATTTGACGGTACGGAAGTGCCGAAAGAAAACGCTACAGTTGAAGGCAGCCTCACCCCATCGCAATACTTGCGGAGATGTCTATTTGCGAAGCACATGGCAAAGGGTGGCACCAAAGAAACATTCCCAGCATACTATAATAACGCTATGGCTGGGTTCGCTCAGGCAGTAAACAATAGCTTTCCAGAAGGGAATTAAATGGCAGAGATTGAACTAACACAAGGCAAAGTAGCCATAGTTGACGACAATATGCTCCCAGAGCTGTCCGTCCATAAATGGTGCTTCTCTGGTGTTGGCTATGCCAAAAGACGAGAACACGGTACTGGCAGGACCATATTCATGCACAGGCAGATTATGGGGTTCCCCGAAGGCAAAGAGATAGACCACATTAACATGGATAGGCTAGATAACCGTTTAACAAACCTCAGAGTCACTAACAGAAGTGGCAACTCTAGGAATAGAGTTATGAAGGGGTTCGAGACTGTGAAACATGCCAAAGGTTATGCTGTCAGAATCAAGGTAGATGGTGTGCGTCATTATGTTGGTAGATTTGAAACTATTGAGCTCGCTCACCAAGCTAGAGAAGATAAATTAAAGGAGTTAGGAATTACACATGGCGGGCAACTCAGAAGGAACTAAAAAAGGTAATTTAAAGAAAGTAGAGCAACATGGAACCGATTACTTCAAGAGAATTGGTGCTACTGGTGGTCGCGCTCGGAAGCGTGGTTACTTTGGCCGTCTCAAAGATGAAGGCAGGACCGACGAACTCAAAGCGCTCGCCAAAAAAGGTAGTGAAAAAGGAAACGCCGTTAAAAGTGAGCGGGCCAAGTCTAAGCGAGTTTCCACTACAATACGAGACACATCCAAATGAAAAGAACCTCATCCCTAAAAAGAACACCGCTAAAAAAATCGGGAGCAAAGTCAAAAGCTTGGCAGAAGTTCCGAAACGAAAAAGCGGCAAGAGATAGAGATGAAGAGGGAATTATCAGGTGTCAGGACACTCGCATCGGCTTGCCTCGTTGTGGCGTTGGCCTCCCTGATATGGATTTGCACCATATACAGGGACGCAACGAACGACCTGATTTATATTTTGAAGAGTCTAATCTGGTTTGGCTAACAAGGAGTTGTCACAATGATGCTCACAATTAAAGGCAACGTACCTTCACAAAAGAACCGTAAGATTATTTCGCAGAATCGAGCAACAGGCCGTCCGTTTCTGCGGAGTGCTCCAGCTGTGAAAGAATGGCAGGAAAGTGCTTTGCACCAGCTTGCTAGACAGTGGAAGGGTTTCAAGGTGAGTGGCTATCCTATTTCTATGGTGGTTGTGGTTTACTTCGATAACCTCCGCCGTCACGACCTTGACAACGCTTTAGGAAGCGTCATGGATGCGCTCGTGGCCGCAGGAGTTATCGAAGACGACAATGTGAATTTTGTCGATTCCATATCTGTCCAGTATGGTGGCCACGATAAGTTGAACCCAAGAGTAGAAATTCATTTAGACGATTAAAATAAGGAGTAATTATGAGTGCAGAACAACACGACCTAGAAAAAATGAAGAAAGCAAAGATTCCTACCAGACGCGCCAAAATGCTTATGGTGAACCCAGCTGACTTTATGTACCTATTCACTAAGGGACTGGAGTTCCGCAAGCACACGAAGCTTATAGCGGGCATCCCAGACGATGCTGAGCTGATTGCAGTTGCTGCTGAGCCAGTACGCCATGCCATTATGTTGGTGGTTAAATCCAGCACCTATGAGCCTATCCCTATCGACCAGATGCCACCAATAGAATTGATAGAAATTCAAACAGGACGTATCGGTGCTACGAAGAAGAAGCCAGCACCTCGCAAAAAGAGATGAGTACCTTCGCTGAGAAGTGCCCACATTGCGAGCATGACAAGTGTTGTTTCTGTGGTACTGAAAAAGGGGCTTGACATTCGGCTTATGGCGTGTTAGTATAGTGGAGTAAACATAAAACGCAGTAAGGAGCAATAAAATGTTTGAAAAACTAATAACAGCACTAGAGCCATTCGGCTTCACAATAATCATCCTTGCAGGGGCAACCTTGGCTGGATGGGTAAAGTTTACAAATTCATACGTTGTCGGTGTTGCCGCAGTAGGGTTTGGTATACTACTTATTGTGAAACACATCGTTTTGCAAGTTAAAAAGCAACCAATTTCTAACAAGAAAGGCTAAAGTTCTTTAACAATATAGACAGTCGGAGGGGGTGGAGCTCTGAACCCCACGATTTGTAGGCGAGTAGCTTAGCGGCCAAAGCCTATGAGGAACATTTGATTGGATAACTGGTGCTTGCACCTAACCTTTCATTAAGGGGTAATGCACCCCCCGCGCATGTCTATATTGGAACTTGACTATGAAAAAAATACTATCAGACGGTTTGCAGATTTTGTCTGCCATCGTCATAACAGGTTCTGTGGCCTATGCAATGGCAGCACCAGAACCGACAACTTCATTCAATAGTGAATCGAATGTTGTTCAACAAGAACAATTAACAGAAGCTCCTGTGAGCCCCACAGAGCCCGCAGAACAGCCAAAAGCTGTAGAACCAGTAGTTACACAACCTGAGCCTCAAACAGCTCCTGTGGAGGCTCCTGTAGTTGCAAGCAATAGACTGCCAGCCGATTTGAGTGGCGGTCAGCAAACATGGTTAGTAAATGCTGGTATTCCACAGCAATTTTGGCGAGCAGTTGACTACATTAACACCAAAGAGAGTCAGTGGTGTCCTACTAGATGGCAAGGCTATCACGGCCCATGTCTCGACTACTACGAAGAGGCCTATCCTGGTGCAGAGTCAGATGGCTCGAAGGGCTACGGTCTTTGCCAATCGACACCAGCTAATAAAATGGCCGCTGCGGGTGCTGACTGGAGGACTAATCCAGTGACCCAGCTGAAGTGGTGTCAGATGCACGCAGACAGCCGTCACGGTGGATGGGCCAACGCTTACGCTTATTGGCTTGCAAATGGTAATTGGTAATGTTAATGTGGGATTTGTCGAAGTTACTGCGAGATTCTTCGACAGTCTCATTCAGTACGTTAAGCACTCTTAAATGCTTGCCGTGGCGTACTGATAAGATGATGCAGTGGTGATACTTAATACTTCGGTGGCCTACAAAACCGCAACTACAGATACGTCCCACTGAGGGGCCTCTACTGGAACGCTTAATATAGCCGTCCCTCCCACTGTCTCTCGCTTACTTGCCATGATAAAAATGATTATGCTATATTTAAATCAAACAAAAACCTTAGAGAAAGCCCCTCTAGGGCTTTTTCTTTTTTAGTAGGTGGAGTATTATAAAACCATGCAAGAAGTACACGATAATCCCAGATACTTAATCACTAATGACGGCAGGGTGATAAACAAAAAGCGTGGTACTGATTTGAAGTTGCAGCCTAACTCAAAAGGCTACCTTCGCGCCTATCTATGGTATGGAAAAAGCGACAAACCAATAGCAGTACATCGGCTGGTAGCAATAGCGTTCATACCGAACCCAGAAAACAAGCCAGAAATAAATCATAAAAACAAAATCAGAACCGATAACAGAGTAGATAACCTCGAATGGTGCACCAGAATAGAGAACAATCTACACAAAAAAAATAGCCCCTAGTTGCAATGACAGGGGCATTTTGTTTTTGTGGGTTTATACCTTTGTTTTGGTAATAACTTTGAGACTTATTGAGAGTGGAGTTTGGGAGGTGTTTTGTGACGGAAGGTACGCTTACATTGCTAAGATATTCACATCATATACTAAAAGCTTATGTTTTTTTCAATATCATATCGCGCTACTACTTCTTTGGCCCACCGCAAGACATCCTCAACTCTTTGGCCGTATGGCTGTGCAGTTATCCACAACTCAAGGTTCTCAAGCCTATTGTCGTGGCGTACTCCGTTTTTGTGGTGGACATTCTCGCCCTTGAGGAGTTCGCGACCAAGGTGTTGTTCCATGACGTACCTGTGTTCGTGGTATTTCACTCCATTGACCGATATTCGTCTATAACCACTCCTCTTGTCTATCGAGCCTGAACCATACCTTCTTAAACTAGCCAACGACTTTCCTAGTCGCTTCTGCTCACAGTGACCTTTGCAAAGTGTTTGCCTATTATGGATTTTTTTGTTACACCCATCAAAAGAACATAGCTGGTTTTTCTGAATTTTCCTAGCAAGCCTATAGTGCTTGGTACACAAAGATTCTCTATATAGAGAGTTATTACAGTTATCTAGTGAGCATACATCCATAAGTGCAGTATATCATACCATTTGCACTTATGCCGTTAAAAATTAGTCTTGCACAATGAACTCTCTTATGAATGGCAACTGTAACTCAAGAGCATGTATGGCCACTTCAGCGTTGCATATTTCTATGGCTCGTACCTTTGGATGTTTTATAGCATCTTCTATGGCAAACATCAGGTTTTCTACACTCCTGACATAGTCCCCGCGCACTGGTACAAAATCTCTGCTCACTCGCTGTGCTGCGAATCTATCTAGTGGTGGCACCAAAGTAACTTCATCGTGTAGTGCAGTATGGCCAATACGCACCAAAGGAGGCATCAACCATCTGTTACGCCTTATCTCTTTGGTGTCTTTGTTAGCTTCGTGAACGAGGCGGGGGAAACAGACATGGTGCCTGTCCACCTCCGCCATATTATTCTGCCGCTCCGATTAAAGAATCAGCTACTTCTGCGTAGCTACCGAGTTCAACCTCTTCGAAAAGAGCAAGCTGGCCGACTGGCTTTGCGAATCTAGTACACAAAGTCTCAGCTAGGGCATCTAATCGAGCTTGATACTCAGGAGAGACATACTTCAGCCCCTCCATAATTAGTAGTTCTTTACGTCTTTACGGAAGAAGTTCAAGATGAAGCTGGCTATACCAGCACCTGAAATAACTAGAGGCACTACAACTGGGTAGAACTTAGTTAATAGGTCCATCGCTTCTGGAACTGCTGCAAATGCTACTAGGAAGGCTGCAAATGTCTGCAACGCAGTGATAAGAGCTTTCCATGTGGCTGAGTCAATTTTTGGTAAACGCATTTTGATTTCTCCTTTTACTTAAATATTTTTTCGAGTAGATTACGAATCCATCGAACAATTTGTAGAATCTCACTTATCTTGTCGCCGTTAGGGTCAACAGGAAGTGGAGGTAATGTGCCTGACCCGCTAGGTGGTACTGGAGGTAGGGTCACTGGTGGGGTTACAACAGGTGGTACAACAACTACTGGAGGTACTGGAGTAGGCTCAGGAGCTGGTGTAGGAGGTGTTGGTGGCTCGACATAGTCGATACAGTCAGCTTGGTTGATACCGTAGTTCTGGCCGTGGTCCCATGACCAGTTAGATAGGTAGTAGTCTGATTTGCTTAGTGGGTGGTCGTACACGCCAGCGACATCAATGACAGTGCCTTTTGGTAGTGCTTTGATTGCCTTAGCATTCGAGAAGCTTGTGAAACTCATATCCCAGAGGTTTGTGTCTCTGATGAGGATAACTTTCTTGTCAGGTATGTCGAGTCGTAGGCTTACTGGAGTTGCAGGGTTGTTAGCAGTGTTTTCTACCTGTATACGATTCTTCGCAATGTCCCAACATCGTTGTGCGTAGCCAGCGTGCTTCAAATCAGCAGGGCAAAGTGTTGTGCCGTCGCTGACATCCATGTGGTAAGTGAGCTGTAGATTTGGGTAAACCTTCAAGCACATGTACATGATGTTGGTGAGAGTATCAAGTGTAGATTGGTCGTAAAAACCGAAGCGCCAGTCACCACGGACCTCACAAGAGATACTCTCTTGGTTAGAAATCCAGTTACCGTTACACCAAGCAGTGTCGTCAGTATCGACATATTGCTCAGCGTAGCCATTGAACGCACCAAAATGAGAAGAACCGTTGCGAGCAGGGTTTGCCCATAGGTAACGAAGAGTGTCATTAAGCGCAGCCATGTGATGCACAGTAAAGTATTTGATAGCACGACCACGGCCAGCTGTGTAGTTGGCTGTTGATGCTGGGTAAAATGGTATTCCTGGTAGTTTCATAATGATTCCTTATTTCTTATGTTTTACTATTTCTTCGTCTACTGTTTGGTGCTCAACGTGCTGTACTTTGACATTTTGCACTGCTTTAAGCATATCTTCTTTGGTGGATTTTACCAACTCAGCGATTTGAATGTTCTGTTCACCGAGGTGGCCGTTGCGAATCTTCGCTTCTTCATTGCCCTTTTTTGTTTCAGCAGCAACCATTTTGCTGGCTTTGGCCATGTCCTTTATGGCTTCGGAGAACTCTTTGCGCTCTTTGCGGTCACTCTCACGGTCTTTACTGGATTGCTTGAGCATTATTTGCGCTATGGCAAAAAACCCTGCGAGCATCCCTGCTATGATTGTTAGAATTGAAACCATTTCTCCTCCACTAATTGCTGCGAATGTTTGTACTGGCACTTTTTATTTTCCTTACTTTAAATTATTAAAACCCTATTGGTATTGCCCATATAATTAATGGTTTAACCGTACCACGGAAATATTGAGTCGTGGTTGCTACAGGGCTTTGGGTTATTAGGTAATATGGAGTCATTGCCGCCAATGAAACATTCTTATTGACAGCCATATCACCGTCTACTTCAGAGGTAGAGGCGTTCGTCAGAGGCAATGCCGCGAACAACTCTATATCGCTCGCTGAGCTGGCAGACGTTGATAAGTTAGTGTACTGGGTCAAGAATGATACACCAGCATGAGTAACAATTCCACGCATTGAGTAACCTATGTTGAAGTAGCCTATTGGTACTGATATTTGTAGTGAGGATAGGTTAGTGATGACGTTTGCGCCTACAGCACCAGTGTTCTGGTCAGAACGCACAAAAGTCCTAATAGCCCATCTGACAGGGTCACCTACCCATCCATAAGGGTTTTCGCCAGTAGAGTAGGCCACCGCACTGATACCACCAGAAACAGGTATTGCACAGCCTTCTGGCACCTGTACCACAACGGTTGTGGTAGATACGCTCATAATCATTCCAACATCAGTTGTACCAGCAGAGACACCATTACCGTCTGTACCGTAAGGAGATAGCCCAGAGGTATAAGAAGCAGAGTTCTGAGCAACTAGGTTATTGCCAGCGGCGCTCTGGTCGTTAGGTGTGTTGTCGAGACTCCATGCACCGATACAGTTTGATTCAGCCCCAGTAAGTGCTTGTGGGATAAGTGAGCGAATTGTGGCTGCTGACAATACTGCGTTGAATGCACCAACACCAGATACGTTACCGTTAAAGTATTGAGCGTTGTATGCACCCATACGTCCGATAGACCAGTCGCCACCAGTACCAGCTGTAGTTGGAGCAGTACCAGCCGTTACAGCAGTAGCTACAGGGACCGAGATACCATCAAAGTAAATAACGACAGTCCCAGATGACCATGATGCAGCGACATGAGTCTTTCTACCGACTTCAAGCGATTGACGAGTAGTGACATACCTATAGTTAGCTACTCCACCACTAAATACTCCAAGGCTAACAGTACCGTTAGCTTCATGCCTCAGCCATATTCCGTTGTTTGAAGCAGAGTCTCCTCTACCACAGATATTGCCAATAGCTCCGTAAGCGGCCAATCTAACGTGGCCCATGATTGTGAAGTTGTTTGTTACTGTCGATAACGTGCCAGAGATAGAAGTGTCCGTGTAATACTGAGTGCTACCATTAAGAGTTGAACTCATATATGTTGGTGCGGTAACTGTGCGTGTTGTTTGAAGCCTCATCTTTGGTGCTAGATAGCCAGCAACAGTAGACGCAAAAACCATTGTGTAAGAACCATTACCATTGTTCGTAACAGAACTAACTGCTGGCAACATGCCAGTATTCCATCCATTTTTTGCAGCGTCAGTAAGTGCTGACTGTGGCAATGTGTTTGCCGTAATCTTAGTACCGCTCAAGCTTGCAATGTTATCGTCATCAAGCCCACCATTTAAGGTCGAAAGAATAGTCGTTATGGGGGTGTTATAGTCAGCTACGTTAGCTGATGTGTTGTCTGATGGAAGTGTTACGCTGATAATTGGCATTTTTTATTTCTCCTATGCTTATTGTATCAAATTATTGTCTTTGTCGCGCCTCTATTGAGCGTTCTCCTGTGCGAATAAATAAACCACTCATCATCTCGTCCCAGTTAGGGTCGTAAACTTCTGAGTCGCCATATTCCTTACTGAATGTAGAAAACTTACCGCCAAGCGTTTGGTTGAACTCTTCAGCCTTGCGTTTTGCTTCATTCACACGACCAGATTGAATAAGCGTTGTCACCTCTTTAGAGACTTTATCACGCTTCGCTTTTACTGGGCTGTAGGTGTCATAGAATGCACGAGAAGCACTTTCACCATACGCACCAGATAAACGGTTCTGGACGTTGCCAGTTACCGCTTCTACAGGGTCGCCACCGTTCTTTAGTGTCTGACCGACAATACCAAATTGTCCAAGCAGTTTGTCGCCTTGGATTGGTGAGGTATTCAAAAGATTACCAACAAACTTACCAGCACCGCTTGTGGTGTCGTACATTTGTTCTTCTTTAGGTAGGTTGGCCATATCGCCACGAATGATACGCTCACCTGTTCGTGGGTCTTCACCAGATAGAATACGACGAGTTGAAATGAGTGGGTTCTCTCCACTGCGGACACCACCTGTAGCAGCATCGAATAGGCTCCAGGCTACTTGAGAGGCATCTGGGCCCTTGCCCTTGCCCATAGCAGCACGAGTCTCACGCCATACAGTACGGTTGATTGCTCGGAACTCAGGTGCGAGTGGCACTTTCACAATACCCTTCCACTCACCAGTTTCATCGTCTTTGTGAGCACCAGGCATAACTACAACCATGTTGTCATCGAGCAGTCTTGGGTTAGTACGTTCCATCTCTTCGTAGAAATCCTGACCAGCAGGGTTCGCCAAAGAAAATGCTGTGATACCAACTGTCGGTACGATACCGAGTGCAATAGCTTTAGCACCAGTGCCTACTGGGTCGCGCCTGAGCGCTTTACCGAATGAGCGAGTACCAGCGACTGAGGCTGCGTAGAATGGCACCACACTGTTTATTTGGCGGGTGAGGTTACTCATAGTATCAAAGTCAGGCATAACGCTTCTGTAAGCTAGTGTAGCGTTCTCCATAGCTCGTTTCTGCACTGCGACATCCGTAACATCTTCTCCAGCTTTTTTAGCCATACGAAGAGCATCATCGTATGCTGCACGAGCGATACGAGTACGAGTAGAGTTAGCGAGCTTACCGCCCCATACATCAAGCTTCGACAGTGCTACTTCTGGTCTTGCAGCAGTGTATCTTATTTTGGTGAGTATATTGCGTTGTGCGGCCAATGACTTTGCATCTGGCTTTATGAATGCACTAGCTCCAGAACCACCGTAAGGACGAGCACCTTCTGCCGCTAGTCGCTTTTGGAAATCACTACTGCTCCAGAATGATTTGATAGATTCCTTTACGGCTTTAGGGCCCATGACTCTAAGCCCTTGTGGACTGTTGATTATTGACATAGGCGTATCGTAGAATGCGAATGACATCGCAGAAAATACAGGGTTGGCAATACCAGTCCATGCTACCTCAAATGGCTTCTTAGCAAGTGCTAGAGCCTTCAGGACGCTAGGGAGCTTCTGCTGGTCGAGTCCCATAACTGCTTTAGCAAGGTCAGGTGGCACTTCCATCTTGTAGCTTTGGCCGTCAATAATACCAGATATGAGTTGTTTGCCAGTCGTAGGGTCATCAACGAACTCTGCAACAACTTCTTTCATATCAGATTTGACTGCTTTCAGTGAATCGACCTGTGCTCGGTAGTTAGCGATTTCATCCAGTTTGCCCGCTAGTTTCGGTTCACGAACTGCAATCTTGTCTCGGATAGCTTTCATGTCTTTAGGGTCAGCTTCAATAAGTGCTTTGTAGAACTGGCGAGCACCGACTGTCTTGCCCTTTTGGTCCTTCAGTTTGCTCAGTACACTAGGAGTGAAATCAGGTAGGCTGTTTTTGCCACCTTCTTTCAATGACAAATTAAGTCCAGCTTTTTCAAGCTTATTTATTTCACTGGCAATTTTACGCATTTGGCGGTTACTGATTACAGTGCTTTTCTGCAAGTGCCTGACACCCTTGTTCACGAGCTGGATTTGCTCACGGATAACTGCTCGTGCTTCTTTGTTTCCAGCGGTAACTGCAATCTTGCCACCCTGTATAAGACCAGCTTCCTGACGCTCTAGGAGCTTCTGAGCAAGCCTAGCTCGGTTGCCTTGTGAGACTGACTTATAGACACGATTAAGCATTGTGTCGAATGAGTTGCTGAGTGGGATGTCAGAGCCACCCTCTAGGCGCTGTATGACGGTCTGCTTAGCGATTGAACCGATATTCTTGCCAGTAACTTCAGGACGCGCCAAATCATCAGGGAACACACGCTCAAGAGGCACAGCATTCTTATATGCTTTTTTAATCTGTTCTGCTTCTGCTTTCGAAATAGCACCACTCTTGGCCATGTAGTCCACGGCCATGTCATTTACCTCTTTTTTGAGAGCAAGGTCCTTTACGGCATCAGGGTTTTTTACTTCATAATCAGTAACGAACTTTTTGAGCTGTTCGTCATCGAGGCCCTGTTGAATGCGCTTTTTGAAACCATTCTTTTCACGGAACTCAAGGTCAAACTTAGCATTAGTATAGTTGTTGAACTCCATACCAGCTGGGCTGTCACCCTTATATTTTACGACTAGGTCTTTTGCGCTTCTACCGTCACTCAGCTTCGTCTCAAACAAACTTGCAGCCTCTCTTTCAGAAGCAGCACTACGGCGGGCTAAGTCTTCAAGACTTTCATCAGCATTTATCTTGGTGCGCTTGATACCATTTGCTTTAGCGTAAGCATCGTCCACTTTAGAGAATGCGCGGTTTGGGTCTATCTGGTCGCCTACCCAGTTTTTAATACGAGTAAAAGCACCCTGGCCGTATTTGTCAGACTGTTCTTCGATAGTTTTGTTTATAAGTGCATTTACATCATTAGGGTCAACTGCGTCGTCTGCTACCTTAGCACCAGTCTTTAGGGCTTTCGGCGAAATAGTACCAGCAACCTTCTTCACTCCAGCCTTAGCTCCAGCTCCTGCGAATGGTATGGCAAAACCTATACCAGCACCAAAAGCAGCGTTGACCAAGTAATCATTAAGCTCAGCATCTGGGTTGTTTTTACCAGTCTGTGTGACACCGTAGGCAGCACCAATAAGAGCGTCTTTACCGCCCTCCTGAGCTGCCTTTTTGACAATTTGTTTACCAGTCTGTTTGACGACTTGCTCAGCACCCTCTTCGAGAACTTCTTGAGCACCCTTTTTAATAAGCTGTTCGCCACCAGATTTGATTAACTGCTCGACAGCTTCAGTACCACCAGTTTTAACAGCGGTCTTGAATAATTGCTTTGTGACGGCTTTACCACCCTGCTTGAGCACAGCTTTTGCCCCAGCCTTTAGTGGGGTACCAAGCCCCAGCGTACCGACGTTAATGACAGTTTCACCAGCTTGGAACGCTAGTTTCTTGGCATCGACTTTCTGAGCAGTATCGAGGTCATCCTGAGTCTGTTTGTCGATTTGGGTCATTGCCTTAGTTTCTTCGATAAACGCCTTGGAAGCCTTCACATGCTCTGGGTCGGCCCATTTAGCATTAGCTTCTTCTTCAGTCCAGTTTGGGTTGTTGAACTTCTGTGACCACTCTTTGTTTCGATTATTTAGGACTTCGGTGTTTTGCTTCATGTCCTGCTCAGCACGATAGCCACGGCCCATATCACCGACACCTTGCCAGACACCCACAGTGGTGTCCTTGAGGTCAACGGCAGCATCTTTAACAAAATTCCAAGCAGCCGACTTTACATTTTTATCAACATTTTTGAGACGAGTAAGAACGCTCTCTTTCGAGTGCTCTTCCTTCTTTTTTTGGTCTTCGGCCTTGGCAGTCTCTTCTTTCAGAATCGCAGCACTGTACTGTTCATCCTCTTTGCGCTTACGCAAATCAGATATAGCTTTGCTGGTGAATCCTTTTGAGTCGCCTTTTCCTGTGAACCAATCTTCATCAAACATGATTGGCTCCTTTATTTACTGCCGTAATAATTCCAGTAGTGGTCAGTATTAACATAGCCAGCAAATGCCTGGTTGTATGAGTCAGGGCTACCACCCGCTGCAATCCATTGTTGACGACCTTCTTGGAAGCTTGCTGGGCTAACTTTACCATCAGAGCCAGTGCGTCCAGCCAAGAATGAACCGACGCTATTGACGACACCAGATACATCTTTTGGAGCACTTGCAGCACGATTAGCAGCCTGTTGACGAGCTTCGTGCTGTCGGTTGACTTCGTTTTCTTTAGCAGTAAAGACACGCTGTTTCTCAGCCTCAGAAGCGTTGAACTGTTGCTCAGCTGTCATCTTCTCCCATGAGCGTAGAACTTGCATATCGTTTTCACGCATATTTGTAGCGCTCTTAAATACATCCATATCGAGGTCAGCCTTCTTGCCGAGTAGGTTAGAGCGGGTGCCAGCAATCGTGGCTTGCAGTTGCGCCAAAGCAGGAAGGTAAGTGCTTGAAGTATATTCGGCCTGTTGGTCTGGGCTGAAACCAGAAAAGAACATGCCCTTATTTTGTGCGGCCTGTTCTATGTTTCCAAATGCTTTCTTTTGTGTAGCAGCCAGTCCAGCTTCTTGAGCTGCGCCAGCAGCAGCGTTCTGTTCAATACTCTGGTCTATAAGAGCTTTTTGAGGGGTGATGGCTTGTTGCTGTTCTGCTATAAGTGATTGTAGTTCGCGTACTGGTGGCATTTTTGTATTCTCCTAATGTTTAGTATATCAAAATGTAGCTTCGTATGGTATGTATCTAAAATTAATTGTAGTGCTTTGGAGCGCTACCGTTATTGCGTAGGGGTTAAACAGGCTGGCAGAAAAACTTACTTGTGTTCCTGTGATGATAATTGCAAGCTCACAAGTCAATTCGCTGAGGTTTGTGCTCTCATAGACCATTGTATATTGTTCGAGCACAATATTCTTGAATTTTCCAGAGTGCTTAGTGCTACTGTCAAACAAGAACTGTGCAAAGTCAGGGCTTGTAACGGTAATTGGTGTAGTGGTAACTGTGAGACGTTGGCCAGCTCCTAAGTTACCACTAAGGGTGGCAGCAGCAGTTTGAATAACCCCAGAGTTCTTAAAAGCATCTAGGTCAGAGTCCATCAGACTGTTGTCGTAAATGCTCATGATTGGTAGTCCAGTGCGTACCTAATGTACAGCGTTTTATTAGTAGAGTAGTTGTTTTCCATCACCACATATAAATTAGTGGCATCAACATAGCAATAAGCAGAAGTAAAGAAGTAACGAGCGTATGGGCCACCTGGAGGACCAGTAGTTGTGTCAAACGGCCCTACGATAACCGAGCCAGCTGGGTACCAGTTCACCTGGTCTTCTGAGAACTGTACCGTGTAGAGTGGACGCTCACCACCGCTGTGTGGGATTGTGAGCAACGTCTCAACAATAGTGAATGACGAACCAGAGAGCGTAGCTACACCGCTTGTCTGCCCCTTGGCGAATATCTTGTCGATGCGCGAATCAGAGGTAACGGCCACATTGCCGAGGTCGTATATGCGGTAAAACACAGGGATGTCGGTCTTGGCAGCGCCATCTGTGTTCATAATCAACTTCACTGTAGTGGTAGTAGCAATGACCTTCAGCCAAGGGTCTTTGAATGAACTCTTCTCGCCGTAGTATCTACCGTTTTTGTCTGGGTCCCAGAAGGCCCTCACCAAAGGAACTGAGCCGAGGTTGTGCGTTATCGTGGTCGAGCTGGCAAACCCGAATGGAGCAGAAGGGTCTGCTGGGAATGTAGAGTCAGCGTCTGGCGTACCATTCGCATTAAGTGTAATAGCACCATCTGTAAATATCTTCAGATAGTCTCTGTCGCTCGTGAGTGATTGTTGATTAAGCTGGCTCACTGAGTTCGACTCCTGGCTTCGCCATTTCAAAGCCGTAAGTGCCAGTAGAGCGAAGACCAATATTAACGTAATTTCTAGCATCAGGGTCAAACCACCTCCATGTGTCCATGTCCATCTTAAATAGTAAATCATCATCAGTGGCGCTGGTAACGTCTACGCCTTCAGCTGAAATCTTGATACCAAAGTCCTTGCCGACACCCCAGCCATCCTTTTGGAAACCAAAAAGCATACGCTTGTTGTTGCCATCAGAAAATACCTGAGTTTTCAGTAGTGAGTTCAACCTATTGATAACATCATTAAGCGCAGCGTTCTGCACCTGAGCAGAGGCATTTGGCGGTACTGCTGGAAGGAATCCTCCATCGAGGCCCATTGCCATTATCTTACCCGCCCACTCTTAATCAGGCTGACATAGCCGTACAGTTCAACTGGGCAATCAACCTTATTGTTCTCGAATCGGTACTGGGTGAATTTGCCACGGCCACTCATTGCTACTTTGTCATCGACAAGAGCAGTATTGTCGCCCCATAGCGTTCCGTCATTCCAGTTGAAGTTACCCCACAGTGCGCCACCTGGGTCTACAGTGTAAGGGACCATAGTTGGGTCGTTGTTGAAATCAATGTCTTTGCCTATCTGCATAGTGTATGAAGCATCTGTAGGTCGCACAAATGGTCGGAAGCGCTTCACACGGTCTTTAGCAGCACCTGAGCCGTAAGCCTTGTAGTGAGTCCAGTATTTGAAATCTATAGCCTTGCCTAAGTCGGATTCGTCAATTTCACCAAGGTACATCGCGCCAACAAGAGAGCTAAATTCAATCAGCTCGTTATTGTCGAGATTCCATTCAATCGAACCGCACACAGGTCGGCCAGTGTCGTGGAACCACTGAAGGTACTTATTGCTTTCTTTACGGCTTAGTTCGAGCAACAGCATGTCTTCAGACTGGTTGTCAGTGCCAGATGGGTAGTACACACGGAGTTGGTTGCGGTATAGGTGTAGACGCACCTTGCTTGGGTCATTTATAGACTGAAGGATTGGTTCTACTTTTTCTGACAAAATCTCGTCTTCTACACCGTTGAATCGGTAGATGTGCTTGTCATCCGCCATAAAGTAAATGTAGTTTCGGTCAACAGCTATAGCCTCATCAGACACAGCACCCTTGGTACCAATAGCTTCTTTACGAGTAAATGAGCTGAGGTCTGAGCCGTACACAATATGTTTTGTTTCGTGCGTGAGGATAACGAGGTTGTCTTGGAACACTCTCCAGCCAGCAATGTGGTCTGGTGACCTTGGTGATGGCACATAAAAGAAGTTTACTGATGGATAGCTTGTCCTGTCGTTCAATGCTGAGAAATTAACCCTAGTAGGGTCATCGGCTGGGACAAAGAATACTCGCTGTTGGTGGACAATAATGTGCGTAGGAGTACCAGCCACGTTAGAAATAGCACTGACAGTAGTGCCGTCCCATTCCTTAGCAGTGTTGTTGCCGTCAACCCACATAGTCACATCGTCTATTTGTCCGAACCTGACTTTCTCGGCACTAGCGTGGATAGCAGAGCTGATGCTTGTAGCGACACCAGCGTTGGTGACTGAGTAGACATCGGTACCAAATGCAAATAATGTACGGTTAGCCTTGTCCTGTGGGTAGCGCCTTGTGAAGCCAAGTATTGTGCCAGCTGTTGAAATATAGCTCTTGTAGCGCCAAGTGTAACCTAGAGCCGTGTATACGCCCCCTGGATTGACTGTAGTGTAGCCACCCGCTGCTGCGGTCTGATTGACTGCATAAGTGGCTGTACCACCCTCCTGTACACGCAGACGGTGCCAGTATGGTGTGCCACTGACAAGGCTCGGTGCATCAATAAAGTAAGCTGGGAGGTATTGGTAGGATGTAGTGATGACTCCAGCATATATAGAACCCTGAGCGAGCAAATCGCCAGGCACCCCAGCGTTATCTGAATAAATATCGACAATGACATGGCCACCGCCTGATACGGTGTTCTTTATTTCAAACTCAAGCTTAGTAAGCGCACCAGATGAAGACGGAGTAAATTGCTCAGCAATCCAGTTAGTCTCGTCGAATGTGGCATCGCCTGTTGCAGACGCTACGTTTTGCACATTTAAAGTTTCGCCTATAGGGGTTGAAAGCCTACGAGAACCCTTGCGAGTACGGATAGCCACACGAGTTTCACCATCTTCACGCGCATACATACGAGAGTTGATGGTGTAGGGTGTTTCACCCTCTGGCATCACTTGGTCAGGTGCAATAAGGTTTAAACCACGAAGGTCATACACCTCATCGACGTATGGCCTTGAACCTACGTTCCTGCGTAGTCTACCACTGGTAAAATTGGACCTCATTTAGAAATCCCTGTCAGTGCGGTAGCCACCTCGCCTACTGCGGTTACTCTTAATAATCTGAGGGCCAACTTTCTCGCCACCACGACCATAATTCTTGATAAATGCAGTTCGCAGACCTTGTAGGCGGTCAAGTTCGGCATCTGATTCGTTGTAGTCTTCGTTGACGCGCATGATGCGTTCAAGCGTTCCTAGAGTCATAAGCTCACGAGCATTGATAGGTAACTCGCATTCATCAGTAGCATCAACCATAAGCGCTGGTGAGCGCGTGTAGTCTATGTTTGCGTTGTAGGCAGCGTCTGTAGCTGACTGGAAACGTAGACCCTCACCAAAGAAGGTCCAGTCGTATATCTTGCTGGCAGTTGCTACTGAGAAGTTCGGGTGTAGTTCCATGAAATCGTCGTAGTTTAAATAGCCAGACTTGGTGATGTTACGGAATGTCGAAGCGTCATCGAGCACAATAAAGTTAATCAGATTCATAAAGTCGGCTGGGAGGTCTTTGAATGTTACGCTATCACCGATGGCAAGAGTTGCGTTTTTCTCCATGAAACGAATACGGTTATCATTAAAAAGCTCAAACTGAAAGTCGTTGGCTGCTTCGTCGATTGTTGCGGCATCAAAGGTAGAGTCATCAAGCTTACGCCTGACTGATGTTCTGATGTCGCCTAGTGTGAATTTTACGAATGACATTGTTTATTTCTCCTATGTTTATTCTATCACTTTATGCTTGCTAATTCTGCGCTATCTGCTGCGTCCTTCAACATTTTGCCCTTAGTACCTGGGCCGTAGTCGGCTGTATCTGTCCATGGGTTGCCCGCGCTACCAGCACCATTGAGTTTTTCACCCATAGTGCCAGAGTTGTTGTGGTCAACAGCATTTGCTTCCCATACACCATCGACGATTGAGTTCACGGTTGCCTGACCCTCATTAACGAAGATGTCAGCTTCCATAAACAATTTGCCCTTCAAATCAGACGATATGAGCCCTTGCCCTGCAAGGTTGGCTACCATACCTGAGAGCATGTTCAATGCCCCAGTAATGTCGCCACTACCAGCCAAGTCAGCTGCGAACTGCACCGTACCGACCATCGAGCCTGTAAGCGCACCGCTACCAGCAATCGCGGCAATCATAGATGTCACCAAAGCAAGTGACGCGTTACTGATAACACCGCTACCAGCTATGGTGGACACGATGTTTATACCGTTTGACTGTGAAGAAACCATATCGGAATCACCAGAGATAAGCGTCGTAGATGACAGCTCACCGCCCTTTTCTGCTAGGTGGTATGAGTAGGGTGGCTCTGTGCCTGTTGGAAGTGACGAAGTAAGCGGTAAACCACCACCTTCCGATTCTCCATAATACATCTGAGCATTTTGGCCACTAGCCCCAAAAGCACTACGGCAATTTGAAACCTGCGTACCCCCTATAAAGGTCGCAGGATTCTTCAAAATTACGCTGTAGTTGCCTAATAGGGCCATGGAATCTCCTTAGTTGTAAATGAAGTCTAGGTGGCCAGAGAAAGCAGAGTTGGCTGGAGTTGCAGCACCGCTACCGACCAAGAAGTACAATGCGGCACCGTCGTAAATCCTTGGCAAACTTGGGAGCTGGTTCAAGAAATCACGCTCAGCAGCAACACCTAATGTGGTGACTGGGAACCTTGCAATCTCTTTGTAAAGTGCCACACAGTAGGTACCCGACACATAAGACGTAGAGTTTCGTATACCTTCTATAGAAGCGATACCTGAATCACCAGAGGCACGAGGTACTGCATAGTTGTACTTACCAGCACCAGTAGCACCTGTGTACAAGATGTGGCTGTTTGAAGCAGCTGTTTTACCAACTGGCAATACTGTTGGTGTAGCACGAGCAGCAACTTGAGCACTGTTGGTGTAGTTCAGTGATAGGTTAGGCGTGCCAGCACCCATTGCGGTTGCAGCTGGGTTGAAGAAGATAGCGTTCAAGCCAGCTCCATTGGTGTAACGAGGCAATAGCCAGTTTACGGTGTGAGTGCCTGTTCCTGCATCCGTGATGTTGATTTGGGTACCAGCAACGGCGTTTGCGTATGAAGTAGCGAGCATGAAAGTATCATCATCTATGCGAATGTAGTAGTAGTCAGTTGCAAGCGCAAGCCCTGCTGGTAGTGTAGTAGTCGTAGTCAGGCGGATTCGCGTACCTGTTAGGAGGTTGCCAGGGTTGTTGACTCGTGTTGTCCAAGTACATACATCAGTACCAGCATCTGCGGTAAAGTTATCTACTTGAGCTAGTGTGTTGGTTGTAGCCTGTTCTGTTGTGGTCGTGACTGCTGTGACACGGTAAAAACCAACAACGTCAATAAGCGTTACGACAGAAGGCTGAGCAGTTGCGGCAGCCGAAACAGCCGAGCCACCAATAAGATACTTGTAGTAAGTAGGCTGTACATCTCCACCGTGAGGGATTGAAGCTGCGCTTGTAGTGGTGTCTTTGACTGGCTGAAAAGTTAAGGCTGTGCCAGCATCGAAGATTGCGTCTGGCCCTGGGTTACCGTTACCGCGGAATAGCGTGTGCCATTCGTTAGCTACCGCTGCTGCGGTTGGGTTCATGTTTTTAGACCAGTCTGCTCTCCAGACTTGTCCGTTAGTTTGTGCTTGTATAATTTGGTCGCGTGATGCAAATCCTGGCATTTTATTTCTCCTTTATTATGTCCATATTGTTTTAATATCGCCCATCAGAGCCGTTGCTGCCAATGTGCCCTGTGGCAAGCACAAGAAGCTCAAGTAAGCATCGTCATATATCCGTGGGATAACACTCGATTCCATGAAGTAGTCCTTCTCGACTGGTGCAGTTATTTCACGAATTACTGATGTGCCTAGTGGCTTCACCAAAATAAGTGTGAACAAACCGACATCTGGTGTGAGCATAAACACTGAGTCGATGCTCCGTACACCTGTATCACCGTCTTGAAGACCTATAAATGGGGCAGTGCCACCGTTCACAGCGGTACCTGATGTAACGACAGTACCAAGCGCAGCAGCAGCATTCTGTACTACAGTTTTACTTGTTCTGCCAGAAACCCCATCAGAATTAGTATAGGTGAAGTAGAAGCTCGCACCACCAGTTCTACCAGCAACAGAGATTGCAACGACTTGTACGCCCTCTCCGTCCGTGTAGCGAGGCAAAGTAATGGTGTTATCCATAACTTGCTCGTCAGTAACTGAATCATCTATGGATGGGTAGTAAAGTAGGTAGTCGCACAATATCATTGTGAGCGGTAGTGCGGTTGCAGCCGTAGCGATACCTGTTGTTAAACGCAAATATTTCTCACTTGGAGAAACACCACCGCCGTGTTCTAGGCCACCATCAGCTGAGTAGCTGATTTGCTTTGCGATAGCTGGCGGTGCATCAAACCAATATTTAGGTACTGGTCGGCCTGGGCTCATTGAGAGGTCAAACCAAAAGCCAGCAGTAGTCACCTGTGAAGGTGTTTTTCGCCAAGTATAACGGCGTTCTTTGCCCTCTAACTCAGCGTCAACTAACTGCTTGACTCCAGTAATCATTACTTGAGCCCACCTTTACCAGATAGGCCAGCGCTCATATCAGCTATGATTGGTTTCTTCTTCTTTTTTTCAGCCATGATTAATCCTCCGTAACAGTTAATGCTGATGCTGCAAATTGAGGCTGAATACCACTAGATACCGAACGTGAAGCGCTCAATGCACCAGAGTAAAGGATTTTACTTGCACCACTCACTGCGGTAGTAATTGAAACGTGCGTGATAGTTTCTGAGCCACCAGTACACTCTGGGAACTGTATAAGAGCTGCGTTCGTAGCAGAGTTGCCAGAGACGGTCCACCCACCAACTGTTCGAGCGACAGCAACACGAGCATACGATGTGTATGCGGATTCGCTAGTTGATGCGTTGCCAGCTTCGCCTGGGTCTGCTGTATGTAGCGCTACATATAAAGAGCCAGCAGCAGCAGAGTTCTGCAAACCACCAGCATCACCGATGTCGGCTATATCTACGTTGTTGAAAATTAACTGGAGAATATCATTCTCGAATGTGTTTGACTTACTCATTTTTGACCTTTCACGGTGACTTCACCGTTTTTTATAGTTATTGTCGATGCACGCAACTCTTCAAGAGAGAGGTCGTATTCACGGCATAATTTTTCTTCCAGTAATAAAATAGCTGAGCTAATCTTGCTGGAAACTGGTTGAATTTCTTCTACGGGCTGTTCTTCTTTTTTTGACATCTTGGATTCTCCTTATGTTATTTTACCTTAATTGAACGTCGTTGCATAACTAGCAAAGACTGGCGAGCCATCAGGGTCGGTAGTGCTACTATCGAACACTGAATCAATGCCACCTGTACCCTTCGCATACCTGACGACTTCCGTGGCCAGTTCCTTGCGTAGTATGTACCAGTTGCCGTCTCTGTCTTCAAAGAAAAAGTATTTGTATGTGGCAGTCTCACTCTTAGCAGAATAAGCGTAGTTATCAGTGGCTTTGGAGCTGACTGGGATAGTGCCGTCATCATTCATCGTCACCTGTACGGAGAAGCCAGCAGTGTCCTTGAATGACACCATCCCACCACCGCCTCCGCCACCACCGCCTGATGGCTTTTTGACGATTTTTTCGAGTAATTCATTGGATTTTTCAAGAAGGCTTTGCACCTCTGACATATCAGTGAATTGGACTGGTGGGACCTCAAAGCTTCGGAACGCCTCCAAAATATCAGCAAGTGGCTTCTTCAGCTCTTTTAGGTCAACTTTCTCAATCTTCAGCTCTGTTTTCGGTACATTTACATTGACAATCGGAGCCTCAGCTACCAGCTTCATGTTCGCCAAAGCAATACCAAAACTCTCAAGCAGTTCATTGGTGCGCGTCATATCGACTTGCTGTTGCTCAGGCTGGTCGGGGTGCTCCTTAGGGATGGCCTCAAGATGCTCGGAAATCTTCTCTAGCCACGGCAATACTGGTGACCAGTCAACTTCTTTGCCATTAATGTCTTTTTGGAGCGCCTTGACTGCGGCAACAACCTTCAACGCATCAGGAGTAGCAATAGACTTTAGCTGATTCACCACCTCTGTTTTGGTCGTGTGTCCTGCTAGAAACTTCGCTAGTGCTTGCATGGTAGCAAGCTGAGTTGCACGCACTTCTTCTAATTTTGCAAGTAGTTGGCGCTTGTGGTCAGATTCGGCCTGTTTTTCAAGTCGCTCTGTGGTTTTTTTGCTGTTTTCTTTTACTTTGTCTGTAGCCATAAGTTTATTATAGCAAAAAAACACCCCCATTGCTGAGGGTGTTTTCCAAGCGGTCAGTCAGACTGCTATTAGGCTTCGCGGGCCCAGATACCACGCATGCTAGTAACGAACCAAGCAGCGGCTGATGTAACACCAGAACCGACAACTGTGATTTCATCACCAACTTCGGAAGTTGCTTTGGTATTAAGAGCAGACTTGTTTGTAGCAGCGGTAAACTGCGCTCCGCTAATACCGTCAGCGGCAACTGGAGCCAGTTCCACCAAGCAAGACTGATTAGAGCCAGCACCTGTTGGAGCACCTGTTGCGGCATCACCACCGTTACGGACAATGAAGGTTGCCCCTACTGTTGCGGCAGCTGATGTTGGCAGCGTGACTACGATACCATCGGTCTTTACGACCTGTACGATACCTGCGTCAGCAGCGACTAATGATTTGTTCTCTGTAACGTCAACGGCACGACGGCCATCAGGCAAGTTGTAGAGAGTAGTTGAGTTTGCCATAGTTATTTAACCTCTTTCTTTTCGTCAGCCTTAGCTTTTGCTTCAGCTTCTGCTTTTAATTTTGCTTCTTCGTCAGCCTTAGCTTTTGCTTCAGCTTCTGCGGCCTTAGCCTCTTCAGCGGTAGCGTTTTCAGCTTCTTCACGCTCACGCTTCTCACGACGTAGCTCAGCGAGCTCTAGCTGGTCAAGGCGAGCCTTGTCATCAGCGACTGTGTTTGAATTGTAAAGACGGCTGTTCTGGTTAGTATCAATTATTGTCTTGATACTACCTTCTGGAGCATCGCCGACTCGGACGAATCCGAGACGAACGATACCTTCACTCTGGGCATCCCCGAAGAGTGGGTCGGAAAGAGTAATTACCTCATTCCCAGTTTCAGGGTGTCGGTAAAGACCAGCCCCGCCAGTAACATTGTCTGATGTCTCAGCTGTTTCACCTGGCTTGTTCTTTTTCAAATTTTCTACATTGTAACCCATGTTTAAGCTCCTTACTTATTATTAGGCGATTAGGTGCAGACGAATTGCAACACCCTTGTTAGCGGTGATGAACGCGTCGTAGTAACGGCGACCAAAGCCAACCATACCACTGATACCGAATGGGAATCCGTCACCAGTCTTGATTTCGTTGAACTTTGTAGGTGCAGCCAATACTTTCTTAGAAACTAGCATGAAACCGAAGTTTGCAACGTAGTAGCTAACAGGACAGACAACGATTGTCATACCCATAACTGTACCGATAACACCAGTGGCGCGGTCAGCGTTAGTACGGTCACAAGCTGTCTTAAATTCAGGGTCGCGCCATAGGTAAGCTTCAGCGGTTGGTTCGATGTAAACAACGATGTCGTCAAGGCTTACTTTTGCGTTCAATAGAGCAGCACGTTGGTCAAGAATCTTAGCGAAGATGTTTGACGCAGTAAGAGCAGCAGTCGCAGTTTGAGAGTTAGCAACTGCATAAGCAGTAAGCACGCTCAAACGGTAGATGTCAGTTGTAGGAACAGATACTTCACGAACCTGTCGCTTGACAGCTTCATCCATGGCTGGAACCATTTTACTGTCTTCACGGTTACCACGGTCAATAGAGATAGCAAACGACTTGTCTTGTGAAAGAATGAAAGTTTGCGTACCGTTACCTAGCTCGACAAGAGCACCGTAACGCATAGTACCGCTACGAACGTAGTTGTTTTCAGCAACAACATCCATGTCATAGATAGTTACAGCGTTGTTACCATTGCTGAACTCCATTTCGATACCGTTGTTGATGATAGAGTTGGTTTTTGCTGCAAGATAGAACCGTTCGTCGATTTTATCAAGCACATCAGTTGCAAAGTTTTGCATTTTGTATTTCCTTTACTTGGGGTTATTAATCCCAGTTCGAGAATCGCGCTAACCGTTCTTGCTCAGGTGTTTTTTTACCATCTGTGCTAGTTTTTGCGCCTCGGCCTGGAGAAGTTGCGTTTGATTCCTTAGCAATTCTCTCACGCTCTTTACGAGCAGCTTCATCCGCGGCCAAAGAAGGGTCAGTATTCTTGGAGATTCGAGCTTTTGCAAGGTCGAGTAGGTCACCAAGAGCATCGGGGCTAGACCATAGGTCGAAAGCCGCCTTTTTACCCTCTGGGGTACTAGGCTTAGACACTTTTTCCTTGTAAATATCAAGGATAGCTTTGTGTTCTTCTTCAGTTACTTTGTTAGTGGTGTAAAACTCAGACTGTAGTCGAGTGTTTCGCTCTTGAGCGAGTTGCTCTTCTACTTTATTTTGCCGTTTTTCAAGCGGGTCAATATCGTCATCGTCGTCATCGTTGACTTCAGGCTTCAGACTATGAATTTCATCTCCTAATGCTTTCGCATCAGCAGCTTCACGCTTTGCCTGTTGTTCGCGAGTAAACTCACGTTGGCCATTGCGAAGGTCTTGCAACGCTTGCTTTTCAGCATCCGTTTCAGGAACCTTTAATCCACGTTTTTGAATCCAGTCATCGAGGTCATCATCTAACTTCGAAGCAGGAGCGTCATTACCGTCTCCGTCTGTTGGGTTATCGCCACCAGCCGAGTCTTCGGTTGATTTTGATGAATCTTCCAGGTTGTCGCCATTATTGGCGGGCTGAGTATCTGTCCCTGTCTTTGGGTCCGTAACGGTTGTGCTGTCAGCGGCAGCGTCGTTATTAGTCGGGTTATCCGCAGGGGTTGTAGACTTTTCGTCCATCTAGTTCTCCTTGTTTTTGTTGAAAATTGCAAACTACCATAAAGATAGTTATGGTTTTATAATACACCAAAAAATAATGAGAGTGCAACTATTGTGCTTCTGCTACTTCGGCTGGGGCTGATGGAGCTTCAACAAGCTGGCGCTCAATGTAGTCAATAAGCTCGTCGATACCAGCAGATTTGTCCATCTCGCTCACACGCTTTTCAGAAGTGTAGTAGAACAATTCCTGTTCTGGAGTGCCGTCTTCGAGTTTCGCACCAGTAGAACGATAGCCAACACCATCTTTTGCCATTTTAGTGTGGTAGGCAGAAAATGCTCTTGCTTTTTTAAGAATATCAACAAGTATCGGGTTATCCTTGTTCGCCAAATAAGAAGCCTTTGTGTCGCTGGCTACTTTTGCACGTTCTTCACTATTGCGTTGGTGCAGTTCAATCTTTTTGCGTTTCGCCTGAATGCGCTTTGCAACTTTGTCGTCTGATTTTGCTTGTTCTTCGTCCATAATAGCTCCTTACTATTTACTTAAATATTTTACTGCATCTTGCAGATATTGTACATTGTCGCGGAATGCGCCTAGCCCTCGATTGCAAGAATTGCAGAGAATGCCACGAACTACGCCAGTAACATGGTCGTGGTCAACATGAAACTTAGTAGGCTTGCCGTTTTTTATCAGCTCAGAACCATCAACAGTGAGGTTGCCCTCTTCTTTGCATATAGCACACACGTTACCCTGAGACTCTAGCATAGAGAGGTACTGCTCTGGGGTCATTTTATACAGTCTCTTCAATTCATACTTCCATCCTATCCTACGGAAATGGCTAGGATTCTCGGCTCTCCAGCGGTCAAGATGCTTTCTCATACAAACAACACACCTAGACTTCCTACCATTAGTCCCACCAGGCTGTTTATGAAATTGGTCCCATGGCTTCTCCTCGTTACAGCCGAAACACAACCTTCCATGCTCAGTCACTTTAGCTCTAGCGCGAGCATTGATACTAAATTGGGTATATGCCTTAGAGGCGTGCTCTTTAATTGCTTCTTTTGTTCTCATTTAACTATAATAATCGAAAATTATAATTAAATCAAGCAGTCATTCCAGCTGGTTGCTCTGCTGGTTGTGGGTTCAGTATTTGCTCCATACCTGGCAACATCTGGTCCTTGCTATCAGTAGCTGGGTTCATAATATCTGCCCCACGACTTGCCATTTCCATCATATCCATTTGGGCCTCTGCCTCGTGGATTGGGTCTGGAGTATAACCAGCCTTAATCTCCATTTGCATTTTTGTCATGGCCGAAGCATCCTTATAGTTGATGGTCGCAATATCTTTGACATCATCTTTTGGAGCTTCTTTTGGTGGAGCAAGCAATTTGTTGAAGTCTTCGTCACTAAGGGTTGGGTCAATCTTCTGCATCATCCAGCGCTTTACTTCTACTGGGTTGAATACCTGATATGGGTCATCCGTGATGATTTCATAGATTTGGTTGTCCTTCATGCCAACTTCCATCTGTTTCTGCTTGATGGTAGTGTCTAGCTGAGCATGAGCCTCCCATTCACCGCTATATTCCCATGGGTCGAAATCTTTGAAGTAAACACCGTTTTTGCCAACGATACGCATAGCAGTCTTCTTGGTAACAAAAATCTGTACCATTTTGAAGATGATAAGTGCAAGCTGAGCATAGCCTTCGTTCTCAAGGTTCTGAATCTTTGTAGCAAAGCGCATTTGAGCCTGTTGTAGCTGAGTTGATACTTCAGTAGCAGTTGTACGGCTGTTGCCAACAGAACCGCCCTGTACGGACTCATCTGCTGCTGTAGCACGACGCATACGCTGCATGATGCGCTCTTGCTTGTTGTCGAGGTCGCCTGATAGCTGTGGACGCTCCAAAGCACCCATAGCGTTTCGTGGGATAGGATAAACAGCACCAGGAATAGTTTCAATTTCAGGAGCAAGGTCAGCAAACTGTGGGTCAATCCAATACATTGGAGTGTTCTGGTAGGCGTTGTTGTCAACTTGCATAGCTTCGTAGTCATTCAAAAGCTCAGCGTCATAGATAAGTAGGGCCATTTCACCTTCAGCGTAGAACTGTGAGCTGTCGATGTAGTCACGAAGCACTGCAAATGGCAAGAATGGCTCGATTTCGTCAAGCTTCTCTTCTACAGGAATAAATTGGCCATCAGGACCTTCAACTTCAACGGTTCGAGTAATTTCTTCTCGCTGACACCAAGTTGCTTCGTCATAGATAAATTCTTTTTTGTTGCCGATTTCATAAATACGGCCAGTGATTAGGTCGTGTAGCTTGATAACGTGAACTTGGCGCTTTGTAGCTTCATCACCAAGAGTAGAGCCAGAGAACATATCTTTGAAGGCTTTGTCCATACCCTTGTTGTCGCCTTCGCCACCACTCTTTGAGCTGGTATCAAAACCAATTTTTTCAAGGTTTTTGTAGCGAGGCACCCACTTGTTTTCTTCAGCATCGAATATCTTTTCACGCTTCATCAGCTCTTTGTCTTGCAAATACTCATAACCAGCATAGCGAGCTGGCGTAAGTGTCTGGGTTAGACCAGTACAGGTTGGGTCAACAAAGAAATCACGAAGCGGGATGTTGAAGATGAATGGCTTGCCCTTGCGCCATTCGACACCGAGCACACCAGTGCCGTAAAGGAGCATATCGCGAACCCATTCTTGGTTCTTGAGGCCCATTTGGTTACAAACCATGTAGTAATCGAGCATTTCATTGATAACTTCAGTATCTTTGGCTTGCTCTTCGTTAGTCTGAATGAAGTGGAATTTAGGGTTGCCACCAGCAATATTAGCCACCAAAGTCTCAATAATCGTGTGAGATTCACGAATAACAGGGTCAGATACACCCTCATAGTTGCGGATGACTCTTTTACCCTTGTAAACCTTGAAATAATTGTCCCAGTTGGTGCGGTGCCCTGTATCGACGTACTTCTTGGAGTCGTCATACATCCGTAGAGCTTCTTCGAGAGACAACCTACCCTCTGCGTCGGTCTGCTTTGTGTGCTGCTCGTGCTGCTCGTCGTCTTTGGACTGCTTCGACGTTGCTGGAGCGGCGTACTGTTCCTGCGGCGATGGTTTCGAGGGTTGTGTTGCTTCTGGTGGCATTTGTGTTTCTCTTTACTGGCTTATGGATATTTTCTTTAGCGTATTCTGCGTTAATCGAGTTGAAGTTCGTTAGTTGCAAAGCGATTGCTTTGGCCATAACAGTGTCATCGTACATGCCCTCTTGGGCATTTGTGTGACCTTGGTCATCACGGACGTATGTCATACATTCTCGAATGAATACAACGTCTAGGTCGATTATATCATTTTCGCGAATGGCTTGCACTAAGTTGTTTATGATTATCGGTTTGGTTTTTCTATCGGTTCTCCAACCCATCAAAGCAGTGCGTTCTTGGAACTGGTGTTCTTCAGAAGTTTCGCGCATATACAGGTTACGGTAAAACTTGTTGCGAAGGTGCTGGACTGTAGTCAAGCCGTGGTTGTTTATTTCAACGCCGACCAATGCCGTGTTGTAGAACGTGCCCAGCGCAAAAACAACCGCGCCAAGTAAATCAGGGTCGATGTGGCCTCTCCACCTAGCAACAGTTTTAAGGTCGCTCACGCGTGTGATGTCGATAACTGAGTAGTCATTCTTCTTGTCGGCACTCTCAGCGTTCAATTTACCCTCTGAAACATCCACTCCAATGGTGTATTTCTCGCCTTTTTCTGGCAAATCCCAGACTTTAAGCGGAGTTGGGTCTTGGTCTTGGAAGTTTACTGGCACTTCATCAAAAATGAATTTCTGGGTGGAATTAGAGTCAGGATTGGCCAAAATCTGCCCAAATGTAGGTGCTGGTGCCTTTTGAGCAATTTGTTCCATCTTGACCAGCTCACCAATCTCAAATACTGGCCTACCACTCGATAGGAAGGCTTCCATATCGTCTTTTGGGTACTCCTGATAGAACTTCTTAGGGTCGGAGCGGAACTCCTTCTTTTTTTCGCGTCGCCACAGTATTTTGCGGTCCCACGACTCCTTCGGATAGCCTTTTTCTTCGAAGATTGCCAATAATTCTTGCTCTTCATCATCGTAGGACGACACTTCCCCAGCAATTTCATACTCAGAATGCTCGTGCCAAGCAAAAAACAGTGGTTTGAAAGCTGATTCGCCCTTTTTGGCAAACTGCCACTCATCATAGAAGAATCCACCGACACCATTGGCGGTAGATTCAAGGAAAGCGAAGGTATTTGCAGCCAACGGTACCGCCTGGATAGCGGAGCTGACAACATCGGCCTTAGCTTCCCAGAAAGCCACCTCAGAACCGTGGAAAAAGTGAATAGTAGCCGAACGACCCTTGCCCTCTTTAGCCACAAGCGTCTTAATCTCACTGCCGAGCCCAGGTGACGGCTTGCCCTGAGCCTTGTACTCTTCTTTGATGGTGTCATCCACATCAAACACAAGCTCTTTTTTGTTATTATACTTCCGCCTTGGCTGGAAAGTAGGATGTGAATTGTCGAAGTAGCGTTTGAACATCTGGTACAAGTTTCCAGAGGCTTCTGTTTCGTGAGCGATGATAACCGTTTTGATGTTTTTGTGAGTCGTAGTCCACCAAAAACCAAGAGCCTCTATGACTGTAGACAAGCCCATCTGACGAGCTTTCAGGATGATGTAGCGCACTGGTCGGCCATGGGCAATATCGTCCATCACGCGCTCCACAAGAAGCTTCTGGGCCCAGTTCAACTTGAAGGGCACGATGTTACCACTTATCTTGTCCTGAATCATCAGGTTGCGCTCACAGTAGATGTAGAAATCAGCGGCAATAACCTTAATCGCTTCACGCAACTGCTGTTCTGGAGTTAGAGTCTGGTAGTCAGCAATTCTGCTTCTTACCAAAGCTCTTGTTTGCTCGGAGAGTTCTTGGGCCATGTGCCTTGCCTTTTCTGTGTTAGTTCGTTTTGTGGATATTTTTCATTAAATTCATCAATGACAGTTTCAATTTTACGGCCAGTATTGTACTTCTGTGGCTGTACATCCCTAAGTATAGCCCAAGCCATGATGTCCGCTGCGTTATCGAGTGCAATCTGCAAAAAACTGCTGAGATTGTCGATTTGAACCGCAGTTTTCATTTGGTGGTCTGGAATCCAGACGTTCACCCGCTTGCCTTTTTTCTTGTATTTCAGCCGTGGCATAGCTAAAAAGCGGGCTCAGTCGCCACTTCCTCTTGCGCTACTGGTTTAGGGTAGTACAACTTAATTTTCTGCTTTCTGTGTGGCTGGGAAACCTTACTCTTAGAGATTGTCACCTCTATTTCATGCCCTAAATACATACCGTTCTTCGCATCTTTGGGAAATCGCCACGATGGAATCGTTTTGAGCGCCAAAATAAGAGAGGCAGCGTAAGGAACGCCCATACCGCCTGGAGTGTATTTCATCGGCACATACGAGCCAATCACTTCACGCTCCTGATTTATAACCACAAGCGCAGTGTCATTGTTCTTGAGATACATTGGGATAATCCGCATCAGTTTATTCACAACTTTCGCCTTCTGGCCAATGTTGCTGGCCGTAGCATCCCCTGACTCTTCAGTTCGGAACGTCATGCTCGCCAAAGAATCAATAACAATCAGCTCATACTTACCATTTTTCGCAGCTTCCAACACTACCTCGTAAACATCCTCGATAAATGCGGAGTCGTTATACAAATTAAAGTCACGGTCATCAAGACCAAGCTCCAAAAGGAGTTCAGGGTTAAGACTGGCTTCTGAGTCAACATAAAATACCTTTTTGCCAGCAAGACCTTTAAGCATATTCAATGCGAGAGTGGTCTTACCAACAGCGTATGGTCCTTGAATTTGCGTCACGCGGCCCTTTGGAATCATCTGGAACGCATCCAGCTCAGGAATACCAGTAGTAAGCCACTCCACTCTAGCAAGTCCCATCTTTTGAAAGCCAGCTAGTCTGCGGTTGTATTCTTGCACACTAATACCAAGGTTGTGTGCCTTTTGAGCAGTCATCACCTGTTCGCTGGTTAATTCAGCAGTAGCGTCTTGACTTGTCGGCCTGTCGATAATCTCTCCAGTGCTTTCATCAATATTATTTTTGCGAGCGTACTGCAATCTACATTTTGGTGAACAGAACTTTGCGGTAGCTCGCTTAGGTTCAAATTCTACATTGTCATTTAAGCATTTCACGATTGCTCCTTAGCGTTTCATTTGTATGTTCTTAGCGTATCATTTTAGCGTTTCATAAACAATAGCGTTTCAAAGCTCAAAGCGACATCGAGCCTTCTCCTAGGCGAGAGGGAGCGGTAAGCGTAACAAACACCTCTCAGAGAGCCTGAGAATGCGTTACAGATACCAAAAAAAATTGGCTGGAATATTTTTAGGGTAGGAAATATTTATATGGGTCGAGAGCGTAGCGAGGTAGGGTAACTACCCATTATCATTCACATATATAGCCGTAAAGCTCCCTGCCATGTCGGGCCCACCCCC